>Ga0224518_1000001_pt1 | contig 129857 bp, 147 predicted proteins | sample IRBST25metaG_FD_179891 | JGI IMG/M metagenome (GOLD analysis project Ga0224518, IMG submission 179891) | Peat soil microbial communities from Stordalen Mire, Sweden - IR.B.S.T-25 | ecosystem: Environmental > Terrestrial > Soil > Wetlands > Peat | place: Sweden: Norrbotten County, Stordalen...
GGAGACGTTGCTTTCACTACATTTCCTGAACCTGTTGTCGCAAGATTACCGAGAACTCCTGCGTTGTCATACAAAATATATCCTGTCGTGCCGTTCGAAACTGATGTTGTTCCTACAGTGATGCTTGCAGACACCGCCGTTACTGTGCAGCTGCCTCCCAATGTACAAGTTTGGCTATTAACTGTAGTTGAAGTGTTAACAAGATCAGCATTCGTTACAAGCCCTGTTGCTGTGAACGAAGAAGTAACAGTCAAATTAGAAATCGAAGGAGACGTTGCTTCCACTACATTTCCTGAACCTGTTGTCGCAAGATTACCGAGAACTCCTGCGTTGTCATACAAAATATATCCTGTCGTGCCGTTCGAAACTGATGTTGTTCCTACAGTGATGCTTGAAGACGCCGCCGTTACTGTGCAACTTCCTCCCAATGTACAAGTTTGGCTATTAACTGTAGTTGAAGTGTTAACAAGAGCAGCATTCGTTACAAGCCCTGTTGCTGTGAACGAAGAAGTAACAGTTAAATCGGAAATGGAAGGAGACGTTGCTTCCACTACATTTCCTGAACCTGTTGTCGCAAGATTGCCAAGTAATCCACTATTGTCATATAAAATATATCCTGTTGTGCCGCTCGAAACTGTTGTCGTTCCCACTGTAATTCCAGTAGCTGCCGCCGTAACTGTGCAGCTACCACCCAGCGTGCAGGTTTGGCCATTCACTGTAGTTGAAGTGTTAACAAGATCGGCATTCGTGACCAGTCCCGTCGCCGTGAATGAAGAATAAACAGTCAGATTGGAAATGAATGGCGAAGTTGCTAATACCGCACTCCCAGATCCAGTCGTTACAAGATTACCGAGCACTCCTGCGTTGTCATACAAAATGTATCCGCTGGTTCCGTTGCTTACCGTCGTTGTACCTACTACAATATCAGCGCCTGTTGCTGTAATTGTGCAACTGCTACCCAGCGTACAGATTTGACCATTCACTGTAGTAAAATCGTAAGAAAGTGCTGCAATGGGAATAGTTGTACTGGCAGTTACAGCACTGCTGCTATTGGCATAAAGATACCCTGTCAAACCTGTGATGGTAATACCAGGCAAAATTAAATTCCCGGTCATTGTGCCACCAGTCAGACTTAATTTGGCATTGAGTGCTGTCTGCAAATCTGTTTGATTACTAAGAATCCCTGCAATTTGACCCCATACGGCACCGGCAATTTGCGATTGAGGATACAAGCCCGTCATAGTGAGTGAAGAAGGATAGGTGTTGGGAGAAATACCTCCACTTAGCACCACATCATAACCTTGATTCGCTGCTGCAAAAAAAAGCCACGCACCTTTTGATGTAGCTGTAAATGGATTTGACAAAGGTGTTTCCGAAGTATCAGCATAAATTGTTGCAAGCGTTGTTGTTCCAGTCGAATAAACTGTTACTGTGCAACTCGGAATAATTCCCTGCTGATAATTACTTGAATGCAACCCCGATGTTACTGTTTGAATGCCACCAAGAACGCAATAATTCGTAATCGCTGCGATCTGCGAGAATGCCGTGCCAGAAAACAAAATCGGCAAAATCAGTAGCCACTTTTTCATCGCTTTATCCTGTTTGTTCCTAGTTGCTCGGAATGTGTCGTACCAGCGTGACCGGCGATGGATAAGTATTTGGAGAAATACCACCGCTCAGCACAATGTCATAGGTTTGACCAGTAGCAGCGTAGAAGAGCCATTGACCAGCATTCGTGGCAGTAAATGGATTACTCAGCGTGTCATCAGAAGCATCGGAATAAAGCGTTGCTAATGCTGGTGTCATAGCAGCAGAGATCGTTGCTGTCCCTGAGCACGTTGCCGTGCCGCTTGAAAATGTCGCCGTTGTTGGGGTTGTAGAATAAACACCAATTGGTTCGGGAATAGTAAAAGACGTGCCGCTCAAAATTGAGTTGGTTCCGGTAAGCGCAATTGTTCCTGTGCCATTAGTCGTTCCGCCGAGAAAGGTTGCTGTGCAGGTTTGCCCAGTGGTTCCGGTCACAACACCACCGTTTAGATAGGTTGCATTTTGCACAGAATACAGAGAGTCAAGATAAACAGTAACTGTGCATTGCGAAATAATTCCCTGCATATAGTTACTTGATTTCAAACCGGAAACAGAAGCTTGTACTGCTCCCAAAACACAAAAATCGTTAATCACCGATGTCTGCGAAAACATCGGCACGGCAAACAAAAACAAAAACCATGCAATCTTTTTCATTTCTCACCTTCTTAACGAAGCCATCTTAGTGAACTCTTCGTGCCACAATGCTTCCATCCGCATTCAATGTTCCTGCGTTGAAAGTTCCTGTCGCTACCAGACAGTAAGTAGTCGTTGTTGAGATGAGTGCCTGTTGTATTGAAACTGAAGAACCAAAGTTTGCAGAACTCGCTGTCAAAACAGGAGGATTTAGATATACTTCCTGCCCGGTTGTTACCTGGGAAGGTGATGAACATCCTGTACCGCTGTTGATACTCAACTCAAAAGTATTGCCCACAGCAACCGTAGCCGAAGTCGCGAGAAAATTTCCGGATGCCGAAACATTCCAATCACCTGCTGTCAAGGAAATGGAAGCAACTACAGCCGGTGTTGCATTTGTAAGCGTGACAGCCGAACCGGAAGGAACCAGAGACTGGATAATCTGTCCAATGTATCCGGTCGATGCGGCTACTCCATCTACCTCTCCATAGATATTGACTTTGCTTCCGCTCGTCGAGTTACCCACCGTCACTGTTTTTGCGTTTGCATTAGTGCCAATATTGACCGCACCAGTTGTACCGCTATCTAATGTGACTGTGCCGGTTGTGCCGGATTGAACGGTCAAAGCAGTGGTGGCAAGAGACGTAATTGAACCCAGAAAGTTCGTCGGCCCCTGGTATCCGGCGATCAGTGTGCAATTGGTAATTGGCGCAAGATTAAAGCCGTAGGCGACATAGGTGGTCGTGCCGGATACGCAAGCTACGCCTGTTCCTGTACCGGTAATCAAGCCGCTAAGCGCATGGAGCGTTGAGACGGTATTGGCCGTTGGCAGGTAAATATTGGCTGTCCCTGCCACGGTGCTCAACAGACCGCCGTTGAGCAGCAATTGCCCACCCACAGTCATATCGATGTTGTAGCCGCTCGTCTTCGTAATGTTTGGGTTATAAAGTGCCAGCGTTGCACTTGTGCCACCGGACTTGATTCCCATGCTGCCGGTCAGAGCCTCGCCGTAAAGCAGACCATTTACTGTTAGAGTATTGCTATTGCCGCTTAGATTTACGCCGTACATGTGACTATAACAACCCGAACCCAGCACTACATTACCGCCACTGTAACTGCCTCCATGCCGTTCACTGCGCTGCTGACTAGAACAGGTCGAATAGGTGACATTTCCGACAGTGTTTAGATCGTAGATGGTCATCGGAATTGAATTGGTCGTAACTCCGCCACTGAAAGTCCAGGTTGAATTGTTCCCGTAGATAATTGTTGGAATCGCGGGAAACGTCGCCGCAGCGGACATTGAATAGGCTGAATTGGGACTACTCCAGATTGAAACAAGTCCTGTGCTGGGAACAGCCGCAGCCAGCGCAGTAAGCGTCTGGTAAGGGCGCTCAATAGTACCGTCAGCCGTATAGCTATCTGTGCGATTGCCGTCCAAAGTTAGCATTGATGTATCTGTTGCCGGATAAACAAATGCGGTTGTGCTGGCCGCTGTTTGATAAGGCTGGGCACCTGCAGAGCCACCAGATAATGCAGACACAGGACCTACAACGCTTTTAGCGTGCAGCACAGCATTTGGTGTACTACTACCCAAGTAAATGTCTGTAACTGAACTATTGCCAATGACAGCCGTATTAGATCCTGCGCCTGTTACGCCTTGACCGATGACGATCTCGTTACTGTCCCCTGCGGCTGATACAGCGGTGCCAGCTCCCAAACATAATAGGTTGCTTCCAGTCGTTGCATTTGAACAGGAATTGGAACCATATACAGAGTTTGAATTACCCGAAGTTAATGCCAGACCAGCATACAATCCTACGCCTGTGTTGCTATATGAAGATTCACTTTGTAAAGCCGCAGATCCGATACCGACATTACCGTATCCACTAAACGGATTTGCTGCTGATAGTACAGATGCCCCAAGCGCTAAATTGTCGTGACAGGTTGTGCAATACAACCCAGCATAAGTTCCTCCCATAAAATTGTTGTATGCTGTAGTTGATGTGCTCATAACTGACGGGCCAATAGCTATGTTATTGTTGCCCGTGGTTGTAGTTGGAAGTGCCTGGAATCCAATGGAATAATTTTGGTTCCACGCATTGATTGCAAGAGGCACATTTCCGGCATTGTAATGCACTATCGTATCGTTATAAGTTTCAAAAACCCCAAACATTGCACTATCGCCCAGAGAAGGCATTGCATTGTATAATCCCGAAAAACGATTAAACGTATATGCCGCTGGTAATGCAGCTAAAATACAATTATGGGAACAGTAAAAATCGTTATTGTTGACATTTTCTAAAATCTGAATGTCGTTTGTGTTTCCAGCAGTAGTAACTATCCCAAAGTCGCTAAATACAACATATTCACCAACAGACAAACCATATAGATCACCACCTTCAATATCAGAATCGCGCATACTTAGAGCAACTACATTGTACGGATACGTGCCCACAACAGAAATAACCGTTCCTGTCCCATCTGCACCGACTGAACTGTCCTGTACGTGTAGTCGGTTGAATGTCACGTTGTTCAGTTCGCCCACGAGAGATTCCACTAGCATAGATGGAATCGTGCTATTTCCATTTGCTACACTTTTTGGATATGCCCGTATATAAATGTCATTAAGTGTCAAATTTCCATAGTCATTGCCAGAGGTATTATTGTTAATCAGGTTCAGTCCGGTATTTATATTATATGCAAACAGTCGATCAGCCTGAATATCTTGAACATTAACAAAGTTCCATGCTCCCGATGTACCATTCACAGTCGTACTACCAATCGCATATAAATCACTGAACCTTGAAAACGCCGCCCCTACGATTTGCGCACCACCTAAACTAATTGCATAATTCGTGTAGTTTGTAAAAGCGGCATTTAAAATTCCAGCACCACGAATGTTAGAACCTGTAAAGCAGGTGGTAATTCCAGCACAATCAAAAACGGTTCCACCATTCAAAATCATGTTAAGATCAGGCATACTTCCGGAAACAACTTCCATCCTTGGAAGTACACCCTGCACAGTGACACCACTGCACATACTTATCGTGCTAGGAATGGAATACGTCTGCGAGTGTGCAAGTAATATAACGGCACTCCCCGCACCCGTATTGTTTGTGCCTGCGTAACTACAGGCTGCCGTGTAGGCCGCAGTAAAGTTGGCGTAGTAATTTGCATCGATAGTCAGCGTGCCGCTGTCAATTCCAAGGTTTGTGCGTGCACCTGCTACCGTCGTGGCGCTTGTGCCCCCATTTGCTATGGGAATATCAGAAACCCACGAAGGGGCCGCCCCAGATGAACCGTTTCCAGTCTCGGAGAGAAACTCTAAAGAAGATGATGTATTCGGAGCCAGCATGGATGTGACGCTTACTGCGCTCTGATATGGAATTGACCCCAAAACGCCGCCAGATAATCCGCTGGAAATTCCGCCAATAAACGCAGTATAGGTACCACCATTGCAGTAATAAGGAGTCCATGTCGTCGTCAATGTAAAGATGGCACTTCCACTACACGAGGATGGGAGCGTTGCACCAGATTGAAACGACGTTGCCGTATAATTTCCAACAATAATCTGTCCATTCATTACGGTGGCCAAAACTCCTAGTCCAAACATCGTCGATAAAAATGCAATCAGTTTTTTCATCGTCTTACCTCGTCAACAGCACAGATATGTTCACGGAGTTGGTTAACGTAACAAGTTTGACGCGCACATATTTCGTATAAAACGATGGCAATTCTATCCGCGTTACATACGAAGCATTCAAACCGGCAGTAATCGCATCAACCGTTACGTAATGCGAATCCTGATCGATGTCTGCATCTTGAAGATCGACCTCAAAAGCGCCTGGATTTCCGCTAAAAAAAATCTCAAGCGAAATGCCCCACGGATAAAACGAGCGGTTGACTCTCTCAACCTGACAAGCAATGCTTGCCGTTCCTGCTCTAACCGATTCGTTGTTCCACAAATACAGTTGCTGATTGTCGCGAATTAAAATTGCCTGCGATGATCCTGGATAGCCCGGCATCTTATGCTCCCCATCCGCCAACATTGAGTTGGCCTTCCACCGTGGCATATGGTTCACCGAATGCAGACGGGAATCTCTGCATTTTGGTGAAATACAAATCCACCAGATTTCTGTCCATGTTGCGAATCAGCTTCAGACGGTTGTCATATTCGGCGCGCGCGGCCTGCATAAGAAATTGCCAGTTTGCTCCGGCTCCGCGTTCCATCTCATCGCCCTTCTGCGATTCCTTCCACAGATAAAGCATTTCGTAGGCGCGCAATTTGACTAACTCTTCTGTCAATGGAAATGGCAAAGTATCAGAAGAATTGACCAGCGTTGGCCAATTTACCTGGCAACCGAAGGTGTAGGGCAATTGTGTAATCGGATGCGGCCACAGTTCAAAGAGCATTTGTCCATAGGTCGCGCTTCCGGTACGTGTATCCACTCGGTAAGGAACCACATAGAGCGGTTCATCAAAATCCGTTCGTTCTGCATCTTCATTTGAAAGATCTATTTCTGTTTTGCTCCACCAATCCATCGAATTGTTATTGGTGGTATCGCGAATGTTGTACCAGCGTTTGAAGCCAGATGGAGCCGGGAAATATGCCTGGTACGCCATATAACCCGCTTTGGTCTGCGCCGGTTCCATCCATGGACGATCAATCGTCAGCACTACAGCAGAAGTATTTGTGGCATCTAGCGCAATGACGCTGTAAAGCGAATAATACGGAACGCGAATTTGATATTGCGTGATCAACGGGGGATTTGTGATCGTTGCGATCCACGCAGCGGAAGCTGTGGCATCGCCGGTGATTGTGTCTGTAAATGGCGTGACGGTAATCTTACCTGGACTAAGAAACTCTATCGATGGACCACCCAACAATCCGGGCGTCAACCAGCCACCATCCTGCAGTTGAAAGCTCCAGACATTTTCGTTCTGAATCGTAGCCAATGATTCATTGAGCTTGGTTTTAACCAAGCCAAGATTGCATCCGGGAATACCGAGCAATTCTTGAATCATGTTGGCAAAAGCCATACTTTTCTCCTGACAAAAACGGCTCTGCAGATCGCTCCGCAAGAGCCGCTAATGTGTCTCCGGGAGAGACTTTGTTAAAACTGCCCGACCAACGCTGCAATCTGAAACGTTTTGGTCGAGAGATTTCCACTGGCTTGCCCCCCAGCAGCCAGGTAGTAATACAGATTCCATGTTTGCCGAGTTCCCGAACCAGATGGTCCAGCAATCGCAAAAATGGTACCGTCGGTTGACATCACGCCGCCACAAACTGCGTCGATGTAATAGTTAGGCAAAGCAAGTGAAATTGGATCTTCTGCACCAGCGGTATAAGCTGTTGGTCCGGTACCGATTCCGACGAAAAGTCCGCGCCGTCCTACAAACTCCGGATAGAGTGCTCCACCACCTGCGCCTTTTCCAAGTGCTGTAAGAATCATTGCCGCTCCTTACTGCAATCGCTCAACAGTGTGCAGGGATGAACATTACTGTTCATCCCCAACTTCACCTAGTCTTGAACCACCGGCAAATTCAATTGCACCTTGAACAGGTTGTTGGCGCTGCCTGTGTCAATAGATGTACCAATGGTCGCCAAAGCATAGGTTGTCGATCCGCTTGTGACGAGACCGGTGCTGGCGGAATTTACAAAGTTCCCAGCCGTAATGGATCCATTCGCGAGACACGATGCGGTTCCGAGTTCCTGAACGAATCCATAATTACCAGGTGTAATGGAATTCAGGTAGACAACTGCTCGCCCGGTCTGAACTGGGGCCTGATCATAACTGGTCACTTCGTTTGGCGTGGTGTTCAATTGCGCCGCAACAGTTCCAACAGAACCTCCGGTCACCAGAGTGAACGTTGGCACGGAAGTGAAGCCATAACCGCCCTGCAACACGGTCGCCGAAGTTACCGTGCCACCGGAACCAACAACTACCTGAATCAGTGCACCAGTACCACCGCCACCAGAAGATGCAATCTGATAAGTACCAGCAGTCTGACCAGAACCTGCACTGGTAATGACAACCGATTGCACAGTGCTTCCAGAACGCAGATAGCCAATCGTTCCTGTCTTCACGTAGGCTGCTGTTGCGCCGGAGTCGACATGCACAAAACGATATCGGCCAGCAAACAGAGTGCCGTTGGTCGTGTAAGATCCCTGAAATGCTTCCTGATTGGTGGCATCAAAGAAATCGCCAAGATTCAGGCCACCTGCCGCAAAAGGCTGACCAGTGCGGAGATCCGTAAGCGCGGTCGGCGACGTGAAGTTTCCGTTATTCCACGCTAACCATGTAGGTACAATAGGCTGAAATGGCAATTTAGTTCTCCTTCTGCGCAAGCTGAATTTCCGTAGCAGCGCTATTGACTAAATCCTTGACATCCGACACATTCAACAAATCCCATCGATCTTCCATCGCAGCTGTCTTGTCTTGGCTAATTTTCAACCAATAACTTTTGGCATACGAATTCGACTTTGAGATACTGCCCCTGCGCGGAAAATAAATCCGCTTGTTTTTGATCGATGTCGGAATAATCCAAAATCGATCTTCATCAATACCCCACAGCACAAAGAAATCAGCTACGCTTTGATATGATCTGAATTTTTGCGTTGATTGATGATTTGCTGTTTTTGGGTCATAGATTGCTCTGCGCAAATCAAACGCATAAACGCCTTCTCTGTACATCGCAGTATTCTGAAAAATCAGGCGAGCACATTTGACCTGAATTTTCAATCCGTTTCCAAGCACTAGGTCGTAACCTTCATCAACGCCGGGGAACAGTATGTTATGGCCGCACAAAGCCAACTGCGAAGCTGCAGCATAAACGCCAGCTTGGCCAATCAATCGAAAACCTGTTCCGCCACGCGGCATGACTTCCTCCTAGGCCGTGAATCCAAATGCATAATCGTTATGCCGCGGCTGGGTATTGTAAAGGTTCGTTCCGAGGCGCATGAAGAGCGCATCGATACTGACGTTGTTCGGCATCGGTGCCCGGCGCAGACCAAAGTTCCAGCCTTTCTTATTCGTTGGCCGGATCTTGAAACTTTCTGGCTCAAGGAAGTAGAGAACTTCCGAAGGCTGAATCGTGGTACTCGAAGGCAGTCCGGAACCAGTAGGCGAAACCGAAACGTTCGCACCGTTTTTGGTAAATTGCGGAGTCGTAAAGGCCACTGTAGTCGTACTGGACCCAACACCGTCTGCCAGATTGGTATTGCCGGCAGCACCGTTCGCCGGAGCAAGCTCGATGTAGTTCTGGGCCTGAGCTGAAGGTGCCAGCGGATCGGCATAGATATCGACACCGTTAAAATTGAATCCATCCCACTTGATGTCATGCTTTGTATTGCTGACATCGCGGCGTTGCGCATCCAAAGCAATCGCAATAGCCTTGAATCCGAATACGTTGGTAATGCCCAGCGTCGGATTGCCACCAGCAACCTTGCACTGACTCCACAACTGCATCAAAGCAGCAAAATCGATCTGACCGGTAGCGCCAGTCGAAGTGCCCAGATAAAGTGGTGTGGTATTCAGTGCTGTGCCGATATTGCCATTGCGTGCCTGACCACCATAGTTGGTGTAAATATTGCCAAAAACAGAGGGGTCGATACCGTTGTTCAACGCTTCATCCAAACCGTTGATGGTCTTGATGCGGTTGTCCTGAACGGTTGACGAAGAAGGCTGTCCATGGCGGAAAGAATCCATCTCTTGCATGGTGTTCATGGTCATTACCATGGCTTCCATGTAGAGCTGATACTCATCCACAATCCGCGACGGACCGGAGTTGATTACACCGCCTGTACCGGAACCATCATCCATTTCCCAATCGTCCAGCGGATACCAGGTGGCATACGCTTTGGGCAGAAACTTAATGCCGGTATTGATCTGTTGGCGGGTCACGGTCACGGTCTGGCCGGGATTCACTGCGGCACCCTGTGTACGTCCATACAGGATGCCTTCCATCATGCCAGCGCCGCCCAGGAATTCATCCCACACGCCAGCCCTGCGCAGCTTGGCCTGGAACGGAGTGTCCACGAAAAGGTTATTAAAAACTACATTTTTTCGGACACTTTCCAGGTTCGAGGCGTCGATTTCATTGTACAATGGGTCGGTAGGCATAACTCATTTCCTCTCAGTCACTTAGGACGCTTTCCGTGTTGCTACAACCGTCAGTAACTGCTTCTTTTTCTGGTAATACTCAGAACGTTGTGCGCGGCGTTTCTTACCCGTTGCGCTGATTCGACGGTCGCGTTCTTCTTCGTAAAACGAAAGCAATTTGCTTTGAAGAACGCTGACAGGAATTCCAATTGGAGAGGCACTGCGCAAAAATTCAAGTGCATTAGTACCGTCAAGTTGTTCTCTGCGGCGAACAGTCAAAAACTCATAGATCAAGCACATGAAAATGCGCGCTCTGTCACCGCAGATATCCCAGGTGTGAACGCCTATGCCTGCGCCGTTATCGCGCACGCTTCCACCAAACCAATCGCGAAGGCGATACAGCAGTTCTGGATCTTTTTGCGTAACCGAAGCCATGAAGCCGCGCTTTGTGTGTCCACATAACCGACATGTCCCTTCGCCCTCGTAGATCCCGGCAGACCAAGCGACATCTATGGCGCTGGGAATCTTTGTAGCTTCAAGTTCCGGTCGATTTGGGCGTGTCCAGTTGTTCATTGCGCTTCCATGTTTTGGCTTCAAACAGAAATGGCTCAAGCCATTTCTGACTTGAGCCATTGCTGATTCCCTGAAGGGGGGCATGTGTCTCGATGATTCAGTTACGTCAACTGCGCAGAGTTATGCTGCTACCTGCTGCTCTGCAATCTCATGTTTAATTGCCTGTGATGTTGCTTGTCGACGCTGTTGTTCGTTCAAAGCCAGCGGGTCAGGCCGGTCACCGGATTTCACTGCTCGTGAAACTTCTGTAAAACGAGAAGGCTGTGCAATCTTTACGTCGGGATTGCTACCAATCTTCTCCGCCCATTTGCGATCAGTTTCTTCAATCGCTTTTTGTCGGGCTTTTTCGGCTTCTGCCAGCTTTGCTTCGTAAGGTGCAGTCGCTTCAGCTGCGACTTTGGCATCATGTTCCTGCTGTACCTTCTGCCGCACGGCTGCTTCCTTGCCAGAAAAATCGTATTTTCGCGCTACATAATCACGGAATGGCAAACGGGCATTCGTTGCTTCTTCTGAAAGCTTGTCGAAAGAATCCGGCAAGAACTGACCACCGCTCAATCTCTGATATTCCTGCATTGCCCAGCCAATATTACTAATTCCATTTCCTAACCGCTGATCAATGGCTTCCATCGTGAAAGTTGGACTTCCTGGTGTTCCACCAGGAGCATTGGCAACGTAGCGTCCCTGCGAATCACGCGGTTGAGTTGATTGATCTGTTGAACTGAATAAATTCTGTGTCTGGTAAGCTGGTGCTTCTGCCGGAATAAATCCTGCTGCGCGGCCTGCCTCATTCTGTGCTTTCAGAAATGCCAACTGCGCTTCCAGATTGGCCTTTTCGTTGCCCCAGTTATTGAGTGCCGGCGCAATGCTTTCGTCATAAAACTGTCGATTTGATCGCTGTGCAACTTCTGCTGCTTCCTGAGCTTGTGTTGCTGCCTGACGTTCCTGTTCGGCTTTTGCTGCCGCTTCTGCTGCTGCCTGCCGTTCTTGTTCGGCTTTTTGTGAAGCCTGCAGTGCGGTCTGCCGTTCCTGTTCAGCAGCACTCAAAACTCCGGTGAAAGCAGTGATTGCTTTTGCGTCCAGCGCCGCAATCTGCTCATCATTCAAACCGGATTGTTTTAATATTTCCTGGACTGTCGGCATTTCTCGTGTTCTCCCGGAACATTGTTAATATTGCGGTTGCTGGCCAACTGGTGTCGGTTGGGGAGGGCTGACCAAAGCCGTCTGCATTTCCTGAATTCCCTGTGAAACCTTTTCAGCTCCTGCCGCAAGACGTGGATCGGCAGATGCCATTTGCTTTGCGGTTTGATACCAGCGCGCAAGTAGCATTTGCAGCGGATTAGCGGGAGCCTGCGAAGGCGGGGTCTGCGGAGGAGCACCCTGATCGGGAGCACCCTGCGGCGGAGCACCTGCTCCTTGTGGAGGAGCGGCACCCTGACCTTGCTGATCGGGCATTGCTTGAGGCATCGTTGCCATTGAATCTCCAATATGCAATGCCCCCGCAAACAGAGATCTGTCTGCGGGGGCTACTAACTACGCCTTGATGGCGCTCCTCTTGCCACGACCCTTGCGTCCGCCCTTGCGGCCACGGCCCTTTTTCAAATGGCTGGCTTTGATTGCGCTGACATGCTTGCGTCTTGCCATGATGTTTTCTCCTTGGGCTGAAATAGAAATGGCTCAAGAGCCATTTCTGGTCCTGAGCCATTGCTGATTCCCCAAGGAGGGGGGGCATGTCGCTCGATTGATTCTGTTACACCAATATTCCGAATTGTTTTTTGTGTCAAGACCAAAATTACAAAATTTTTTCACCAATCCCGAGTAAAGCACGAATTTCGTTTGCCTGGGATTCTGAAATCTTTGTTCGCTGTTCGACGTTTACGCCCTGCACATTGCCTTGGTTATATTGGATAACCATTTTTCCGTTTGTCTTGGTAGCTTTCAGCACTTCATCCACCTGCGACACGTTTGTGGGCAATTCAATGCTGACTTCGGTCAGGTAGTAGTCTTTTTGAACTTTGATTTCAACAGCCATCGATTTCTCCTTACGATTCCGAAACTACCGTCCGTGGATTTCCGCCCTGAGCGCCCTTTTGTCTGAGTTTCGGGCTTTTGCTACCACTTGGTGGTCGACCACCTCCGCCACCTTTGCTGCCACCTCCACCGCCGCCTTTGCCACCCTTACCACCTTCACCGCCCTGCGGAGGTTCCATTCCCAGTTGTTTCATCAACTGTGCGGCTTGTGCAGCCGCAATAATTTTCAATTTTTGCGTTTCAAGTTCTTCATTGAACCATTTTTCGTGTTCGGTGTTGCCGGGCACCTCTCCATAGTTCTGCACATCCAGCTTCTTCATAACTGTGGACCACGAAATTGGCGCATTGCCACGTTTTAACTGCAGATATTTCAATTGCTCCTGCATTTGCGTAATGCGCAGCAAGGTGCTGGGCACAGAAACCAGTCGAATCTGTCGCGCAAACCAGCGTGCACGTGTTAGCTGGTCATATTGCGATGGCGTATTCGGGAATATTCCATTCACCATCTCATCTGGTAAATGGCTGGGAACTAATTCGTCGGGATTAAAATCAAAAACTTCCCGTGCGATATTGTCTGGTCCGACATATTCCATGATCCGGCTTACATTGAACCATTGCAGAATCAGGAATTTCATGCGGTAGCCAATCGCTTTGTTCGCCTTTTCGATACGCGCTGCAATTCCCTTTGCAATTGGACCGATTGACTCCAGCATTTTGTCAGCCGTATCATTAGCAATGTTGGCCTTCATATTTTGTAGATTACCCAGATCCGTAAGACCCAGCTGAGACTGCTTGCATTCCTTCAAATACTTCAAAAAGGTAAAGTGTTCATTACTTACGCGAACTTCTTCCGGCAACACAGATTGCAAAACGTCTCTTGGTTTGCCATCGAGTCCAATTCGAACATCTTCTTCAAAAATGTCAAAGTGCTCAATCTTCGGTCCACCGGTTTCCGTGTGGTTATATCCCATCGGCGGATTGAGAGTTGCGGTAATAACCTGATCGATTTTTCTTTCAATCTTGCGCGTTGTTGACTCAATAGAACCTACATCGCCTACCAAAGACCTGCCTAAAGGTTCCCATGCCCAATCATCCACTACATATTGAATGATGGGAATCTTGCCATCCCAGTCAAACGCCGGACCATCATACATGGGTCTGTCGATACCTGGTGAAGTAATTAACAAACGCAGGTTGGGATATACGCGGCAATCTTCCACCATTGCCGGACGCATAAAAGGCAGGCCGTTGCGCATCCCGCCAAAAATTGGCTGTCCAATAAATGGGACCTTATAGAACCACGTTGTCCCCACATCTCCCATCGGCAATTCATAACCGGTGTTATTGATGCGTAGATCTCTGACAAACGTATAGCGAATTTCCGTATAAAGATTTCCAAAGCTGCGGCCCTGATCTCCATACCGATAGCGTTCGGCATAATCTATCCGTTTGGCCTGCACTTGAGTCTTGTAGCTGCGTGGTCCAACTGTTTGCAATTCACCCTGAAAAAGCGGAAAGCGTCCATGCGCTTCGGCAATTGGCATATAGTCGTAAATTGTGACGGCGTAAGCATCCTGCACATCATTGCTTCTAGGAATCTGAACAGGAACTACATCCAAAAGTCCCAATGCTTCAAATACCATTTTGCGTTCGCCGTAGCCATATTCATCAGCCCGCACTTTTGGCCACAAATAGCCAATGCCCATTACGCTGGCATACTGCAAAACTTTGAGAATCTGAAAAGGAAAATCCGATTCCAAATAAACGCACTTTGAAACCTTGGTTAGCATTTCCGCAAATTGTTTATAAGCTGGTATGTCCGATCCATAGCCAGCAATTTCCCGAACTTCTGCCAGCGTCTCACAGAATTTTCGAATGTCATATTTCAGTTCGTTGGTAACCAGTGTGGAGCGAGACTTATCCCTGAAAACAGCGTCAAAAATACGCATGTTCTGGCCCAACTCTTTGTAACAAAGTTGTCCTTCAAGGAATCCTTCGCCTTCCTGAATCTGTTCTTCAACCCAACCGACACGTGTACTGCCGGAACTTTCGAATTTTGGTACTTGCCATTGGGTTGTTTCAGGGTCCATGCGCGCATAGTAGGCAAATATAAGTTATTCGTCTACACCATTTTTATTAGCGCAGACTTTCCATGTTACATATACAAAATATAAGTTTATCTATGTCGAGTTAGGTCCATAAATATACAAATTGAACTATATTAATGCCCTTTTTCATATCCTTCACTATGAAGATAACTAATTCGGTTCATTTTGGTTTTGTCCGGTCGCTGATCATAGATTTCCAAATGTCGACGCAAGAATTCTCGATTTAGATTGTTTCTGGCATTGGCCATTTGATGAAGGATGTGATTGCGCAGATTAGAGCGGATCGGACCTTCAATCATTTCTCGCTGCTCATCTTCCATCTGAATTTTAATTGCTTCCTGTTTTCGCATGCGTTCTGACCACACTTCCGCATCATGCGCAGAGTTACAAACAATCTTCTCAAATCCATAAGGAGCTGGATAGCGCTCAGGAAGTCCCATACGGATCTCTCCGGTTGTTCCGTCATACCAGTAAACTATTTTTGTGCTTAGTTGAGAATTCAATTCATTCCTCCAACAGAAACCTTATTCACAGAGCATGATTTCAAAACCAACGGCGGCATTTTTTCCTGTGGCAAAGCGTACCGCTTTTGCGCTCGGTCCGCAAGAATATCAAAATCATGTGCAGTAAAAAACGATTGTGCGGCGGCGCGTACACGATCATCATGCTGCCCGCTTCGATGTTCCATCTTGGATATTCTTCCAGCCGCCGCATGGCGTTCCAGAGTTTTCAATTCCTCAATCAACCATTTTGATGACGGTCGATACCAGCCACCATTAACAGCTTCCGTAAAGCGTGTCATCAGAATAGGCACACTCCATACGTTAGAAAACCATCCTTGTTTTTTTCCTGAATCGTCTTTGATCTTTTTGCTGTCATAACGCCGTGGAACATGGTGCCAATGGAATCCCATCAGCTTGAGTTGATGCTGGCATGTATCACCAGGACGTCCAATTTGTTCCACGCAAAATTTTACGCCGCGTGAATCCTGTGTATTCTCTCCATACCAGGCTGCCATGCAAGCCGCGAATCCCACGATCTGCGCAGAGTTGATCCGGTTCGATGTCAGTTCGGCAACCTGATAATCGAATTCATCGCCAAATCGATTCCGTGTCATTGATACGCAGGTTCTGTCTTCATCTTCTTTGCCAAGTCCATCAGCCGTATCGATTCCGCAACTGTAGCTATAACCGGCTTTGGGTTCTTCGTACACCAGAAACTTGTCAAAGGTCTCCGTCTCAATTTCTTCGTTAACCGGCAAAAGTGGAATCAGCACCCACTTGTATTGCTGACCGCGATCTGAATTCCAGAGAATCCGTATACGGTCTTTATCATAATCAATGATCGATTCGTCCGGCTCAAAACCATCATCGATGGAATCGCCGGTAATCGCATAAGCTTGAACCGGTTTCTTTCTTTCTTTTGTATCGCCTTCCACTTCATAAACATGGTTCTCAATTTCCTGAATTGTTTCAAGATCAAAAACGCTGTCGTGGACTCCCGTTAAAGCTTCAAAGTCATCGGCTGCCATCTGAGCCAACCAGATTTTTTGGGTGTGGTTCTTGCAAGCCTGAAGATAATTGAACTCCCAAAACCATTGCTGTTCAATCGGCATCCTCCAGTCTGCACCCACTACATTAGCCAGATAGGGAGTATTGCGAATGTAGAGTTCGCAACGCTGCACGTGCTTCCGCGTTACCTCCTGCCGCTTTCTCATAAAATCGGCAGGCACAGGAAATTTACGCACCCAGTCTGGCTCCGGATACAGATCCGGAACCATAGCCCAGGGAATAAATACCGGGCAAAGCCGGGACTGTCCTTTCGGCCAATCAGCTTTTGCCGACCGCCATGTATTTGCCAACCAGCCAGTATTGCCTCCTCCAGTTCCTTCAAAAACCATGAACAGGTTGCGCGACGAGTGGGTGGCACGCAGCAGACCTTCCTCAATTACCTTTTCCGGTTTGGGAATATCAGCGAGTTCCGACACATGAATACAGTTATGGACAGAACACTGCAATGTGGTGAAAGAATGCGCGGCATCATTTATTTCCACGTCGTAGAACGATTCGCTAAATCCTTCATCAACTTTTTCGATCTTCACATCAATTGCTGAACCATCTTCGTTGTAATGCCAGTGACGAGCTTTTTCGTGGGAGGGAATATGTTCAAAATTGAGGGCCATTCGATAGCGATAGCCACACATCCCCACCATTACAAGTTTCCAGGTTTCGCGCTTTTTACCACCCCATGGTGATTGCATAGCTGCCTGGTGGTAGATCGATGCCCATCCGAAACCCAGTGAAGCCACCAAATCGCGCATCTGAAGCGTGATGGCTTCGCAGATACAGGGAGCAATGACGTGATTGGAGTTTTTTTCGCAGTGGCCATCGCCATCGAGATAGCCCTTCAAGAGATAAAGGCAAAAATCGCGGCCTGCTGTCCAAATCCAATCTGGTACATGCTTGTCGTACTTACGACCAAAGTTTTCTGCCAACCAACGGGCCAACCATGCACAGGAAATGCAAACCTGTGAACCGTTTTCACCGTGATTCTTTGTGTGTATGTATTGGTCTTCGCCTAGCACTGCTTTGATTGCTGTTTCAGTTCGTATAGCCTCACGACGATGCACGGTGAAAGTTACTTCCGACAAATATGGCTTTTTGTTGAGTTTTCCTATTCCGCTTTCATGGCATGATCCTTCAGCAAGATAAAGCCCGGCAAGGTAGGCAACTACCGGCGAATACGTCAGTTCAAATTCAATCGCATGCGCTGCATCGATCTTTCCGCGCAGCATTTTTTGTAATGGTTCCCCATCGTTTTCAGCGCGGATTTCGCGGACTGGATAACGTACAAAATCGCCTACGCCTAAATCTTCTGCTTCGCACCAACCATCAGGAGTCCAGATGCGATGGTCGAGCGTTGATTCAAGCGGCTGATAGCATCCCCATAGCTTGAGTATCCGTGTCGGTTCACCATGACGCGAAGTTTTGAAGGAACACTTTACTGCTGCCAATCGACCATCATGGGTCAAAACCCGGTCGCCAAGCGCAAGATCCTCAATGGCTTTTACACCACCATTAGCAACGCGTACAGGTGTACCCGGTACCAGGCAGGTCGGTGTCCAACCTTGTGCAATGCCGGTGGCCTGCATACCAGACTGAATCGAAAGGACCGAACCATTGTCGTAGGCACCCTTCGGCAAGCGCCGCGGCACCAACCACCAGGGACAACGATTATAAGCCGTGTCCAAAATGCGACCGATCAATTCCGACTTATCGGATTGCACGGAAGCCATCACGGCCTGAGTATGCGGAACAAAGAGTAAACGATGAAGGAATTTAAGCGCAGTTTTTGTTGTGACGCCAACCTGTCGCGCCTTGAGAATCATCAGTTCGATGGAGACCTGTTTTTCGTCAAAGCCAGCAATAACTCCATCAAATATTTTCTGAGATAATCGATTTTGGAATTTAAAGATCTGGCCTTTTTCGTCGCAGACCCAGGCATAGCGACTTTCAAAATAGCCGGAGTCCAGACCGCAAAGTGCTTGCTCGTTCTCGATCCAGCGCCAGATTTCCTTTTGACGTTTCTGCGTGATGGGACGTTGCAACGTGACATAAGAGGACCGGGAGTTGCTCTCGATCTTAACCAGAGAATCAATGTACTGCTTAAATTCCTGTACCTGTTCCAGTGAATGATAAACAGGCATCCAGCCTTCGAGGGCTGCGAATTCGTCCAGATTGCGTAATACAATCCGTTCGCTATACATTGATCTCCGGTTCGAAGAACGTCAGAATCTATGCCTTCACGGCAGAAGTCTTTGCGGCCCGCTTGCCGAGCGTTTTGATTCGTGGCGTCATCTTCTTCAATTGAACGAGTTTGGTCGAGTAGATCTGTTTGCCCTTTTTGGTTCTTGCCATGGCTTTCCTCCCTGGAACTGACTGCAAAACAGAAATGGCCCAAGCCATTTCTGACTTGAGCCATTGCTGATTCCCTGAAGGGGGGCATGTGTCTCGACTGTTGCTTTACATCTATACCCAATCTTTTTTTGCGTCAAGTCTTAGTTATAAAGCAACAAATCATTCGCAGAGATTGTAGACCGACATGCAGGAACGAACCGGGAACAGTGGAATCTGATCCTCATCGACACTTTCTATGTAGCGAAAAACATCTGCGCAAGTTGGAATGGGAACCGTACGGCCGTCTTTGGTGATAACGGATTTTGAACAGAAGCGCGATGGAATCTTGTCGGACCGAAACCATGTTCGATAGTTTTCTGGATCGTTCGCAGCCTCGTTGGCATGGTTCTCCAAGTCAATCAAACGTGTTTTCAGCTCGGGAAAGAAGCTGATTGCACGTTTCAATTCTCCCAAACCGGTCATGATGCAAGGCCAACAGCCAACTCTCGTTGCTCCCATAAGATAAAGTGGATTTGGGCGGATATTGTACTTTTCCATCATAGCGAAACATTGTTCTGCAGACCAGTGCAGCAAAGGCCGCTTGATCCAGTAGCCACCTGCATCATTGAGCCATTCCGACTCGCTCAACTTAGATCTGGAATAGGATTCATCGGCGCGAATGCCCTGATAACTGGTCACCTCGTCATCCAGAGATTTAAAATAACGATGCAGCGGAAAAACTTTCAATTCCTGAGTGCAAAAACGCGAATGCACACCGGGAACCATTTTTCGGTCAACGACTAATTGTACAAAGCCATCGGAATACTTCTCGCTCTTAAGTGTGACAAGAGCGCCATCCAAAACCGTCTGATTGATCTCTTCAACGTAGGCATAGGTAAGTGGATGTTCCCAACCCGTATCACAAAACACAGCCGTAAATTCCGACAGATTTTCCTTTGCCCAAAGAATCAGAGCCGTCGAATCTTTACCTCCGCTAAAGCAGACAATGTTTTTCATTCAAATTATTCCTTTAGCAGTCTCTGCCGAATTGGTACCAGTTTTTCCTGCATCGAACTTGCCATAGGGAAAAGATCATCCAGATCGTCATCCTCGCCAAAGACGGCATTTGTTTCCTGCTCTTCTTTTTCCCTGGTGCCAGCCGGACCAAAGACTGCTTTGCCAATAAATGTTGGTCCCTTCGGCGATGGCAGGAAGCCAAGCGCAGTATCAATGGCGTTTCTGTCCTTATCACCACCAGGCAACTGACCGTAAGTAATGCGTGCTTTGGTGATCAGCGGATGAGAAGAGAGGGCAATCACTTTGACCATGCTTGCGGAAGCGGCTTGCATCGCAAACAGAATCGATCCGGTCAACTGCCGAATATCCAGTTTGGCAGCAATCGCCACAGCCTCCCAGGGAATTCTTTGCCGATCTCCCTCGGGAAGCGAGTCGTACTTTTTGAGGAATGCCGCAATCACTTCATCCTGCGCCGAAAAACGCATTGCATTAAGAACGCCTTTCAAACCACCCTCAGCATTTTTGAAAAGCGGTGTGATCTGAGGAGCTTCCGCAACTTTTTCAGGCTTGATCTTCAGACGCTTCAATGCTTCCGCTACCCGATTCTCTTTCTTCAGCGGTCTCGGAACCTGTTTAACGTCCGAGGAATTCTTTTTCCCTGATTCCGATCCATTCTTCAATCGGTTCGTCGCTTGCACCCTGTTCTTCGCGGATGAGGTCTTCTTCGGTTGGAACACGAGTGACAATCGCTTCCCGTCTTTTTGCTGGTTCAGGCCACTGTTTGGCGAATTGTCTTTTTTGCGTGTCATCGATACCTGCCAGTGCTTCTGCAATCTGTTCAAATGCTGCCACGAGTCGTTCATCCAATTCTGTCGTCATGGAAGATTCTCCTGTTCAACGCAAGGTTCCTCAATCCATTCAGCGTTTCCTTTAAACATCTGAATATATTGTTTTCTGGTTTCATCGTCAGCATTTGTAATATACGGAAGCGCAGGATCATTCAACATGCCATCAAGCCGTACACGAAATATTTTTGGCGTAGCTATTGATCCAACATCGGCATGAACCTCAAACATCTGCCCATCGCTTCTTAGCGCACGCAGATACTGCACTTCAAAGTGTTCTTCAGTTCCGGATTCGTCAATGACGCGCACACCGGAAACCGGCTTCATCCATTGCGTCCTCAACCAGTGCAGTTTATTCATTGCGCTTTCTCAACGATTCAGCGGCTTCCAGCTGAGTTCATCAGGATCACTTCGGTGACGGCACCACTCACAATCTTCAATTCACCCGAGGTCCCGCCTGATGTGAATGTACGGATTTCTGTTTCAAAAGGCAGTTCAAGAGTCAGATTTGACTTCTTGGACGCTGTTTTCATCGGGTTGCTGCAGTCTTTGTGTTCGCAACAATACCATGGAGCAAACCAGCCTACCTTAACGCTGTGCCATTTATGTGCTCTGAGAATGCGTTTGTGACACAAGCAGCAGATGCGATGCGGATCGCGCGGTGGATTGAAGATCCTGGTGAAACGCTCCAACCATGTCAACTTCTTTCGCTTCATGTTGAACCTTCTCCGCGCGCCGCCGCGCATCTTCCCGGAGGCAAATCCGGAACCTTATCAAGCCAACTGCATTGTCAGGCTATTTCCAATTCGTCTGGCTTTCCGGATTCAGCCACAACCGTTCGCCTGGCGTAATGCCGTTTCTTGACGACGATCTTTCCTTCATCATCCTTGGTCAGTGTCGGCACATCCTGCCCGCTGCGCTCACGCACTGCGTTCAGCCGCGTCTCCAGAGGAATTTCAACACGCGCATCCACCACGGTTTCCTTCACCGCATCTTCACCCAGCGCAGAAAAATCGGCTTTTGCCGGCGCACCCACAATGATCTTTGTCTTTACCTGCGCCAGATCCAGCCCGCGCAGATTCAGATGTACTTCAACCCAGCCATCGTAGCCACCAGGATAAGCATCCGATCCCCGCAAATTGCAATCCCCGCGAAGTTTACTATCCGTCTGGTCCAGCACATCGTTGATGATCTCTTCTCCCGTCAATCCTTCCACGTAATCGTCTTCCACCCTATACCGCCTTTCCTGATTTAAGCTGCCCTCTCCCGGTCATACTTCGCCTTCAACGCCTGAAACTTCCTCAACGTCTCCGGCCACGGACTTACCTTCCCTGCCTCAATCTGCTGAACCGTCCTGCGACTCAACTCCAGCACCTGAGCCAGCCTTACCTGCGTGAACAGATTCTTCCTGCGAAACTCCACCCACTCGTGGCGCCGCTGCACACGCTCCTTCAAATCTTCTTCGCTCGGCTTCGGTCTCGGCATACCGCCCTCACTGCTTCCTAACTTCCATCTAATTCTGCGCCCTGTCAAGACCATTTTTTCTCTATCACCTGCTAACTCAAAAGTTCCACATGGAACCTCTGCGCCCCACGAAATCCGCCCCTCTACACCTACAATCCTTTCCTAACTCTGCGCCTTGATAACTCTGCGCTAAGTCTGCGCTTCTTTCGTTTTTCCCACCAAAATTTTTTAGTAGAATAGTCTGCGCCCAAACTGCGCCCTGACCCCTCACCTACAAAATATTTTTCAGAACTCAAAGGCGTCATAGGCATCGCCACCCCCCCGGGGGGCCTGACAACTCAAAACGCGACAATATGGCCCGCTTATGCGCGAATCAGAGACAATGCCGCAACCACCGCGCACCCACCGTTTGGTGTAGTTGCTGTAGAGGGATTCAAACGCGCATCATATATATAGAGATACAAGCCGCACACACGAAACTATACACAAACATATACGGAATTCCTCACTATTGCCTCCAGCACGCCGCGCACAGCCTCTGTATACATGCGCCTGCTCTGTGCATCTACGCGTGCACTGCGCAGCGCTCACGCGCCTGCAGGGCAGGTTTGAACGCTGTTCTGCGCTCTCTTTTGATAGGCGGCCAGGAATTTCGTTCCAGCGTCGAAAAGGTTTCATTTCATGCGGATGTTTTGCGGCGTTGTGTGTGCACAATTGGGGTGTGTTTGTATTTTGAGATTGGAGTTTGTTGTGCGGGTGAATATCAGGTTTTGGTGATAATTGCAGGGAAAGTGGGTTTGTGTTGTTGGTGGAGAGTGAATGTATATAGCGTATAGAGGGATTGTATTAGGCTGACGGTTTTCGACGGGTGCCGGTGAAGCGGGCAGCTTCGGGCATAAGTGAATGTGCAAAGCAGAGCAAGCGTTTTGTTTTGGTCTGTGTGTGTGTTTGGGATGCAGTTGTTGAGTGATTATCACGTTTTGGTGATATTTACAGGAAAGGTACGAAAGAGGTTTTTTGTGGTGGAGTTGTAATACAGAGAGAGTGTGTATATAGGTAGAGAGTTGTATGAAGGGGCGCGGTTTTCGGCACCTGTCGGCAGTCCGGATTCTGGATTCTGCTAGTCTTTCGGCGGTTTGCACATATAGCATTTACAGCCCGGCGCATGAGCTGGGCGCGTATAGTTGGCGGTTTCCGGCAGGCGTGGTGCGGTCTGGTGGTGGTCTTTGGGCGAGAGTCCACGCTCTATTAAGATGATGGCGGTTTTGTGAACGGTTTCGCCCTGCTTTTTTGCATACGCTTCCAGCGCATCATAAAGCGCATCGGTTAACCGGGCGGAAAGCATTTTAGACATAGAGCAACTGTATTATAGTGCGCGGTTTTCGGCACAAAAAAACAGCCCGCCGGATCTGGACGGGCTGGGGAGTCCAGATTCTGGACTGCCTAACTCTTCAGACTTTTTCGCGCGCGCCAGTATGGCCCATCATCATACAATTCCCAACCTACCGGGAGCACAGCTGCGCATTCTTTCAGGTTAGGGGACGGTCCTACGGCTTCTTTCGTGCGTGGATCCATCGCAACAAAAGAAAGATTACCGTCGCCTGGTGCATATGAATGAATGATTGCGGTGCGGTCCCCATCCTCATCCCTACGGTCAATAATCGGGCGCGTCATGATTCCTCAATTCTGCCGGATTACCGGCGATTTTCTGTAAATATCAGGAAAACCCGATATTTACTTACACTTTCCACTATACCGGTCCACCCTTCCGAAACTACGCACCTTAGTGCGTTTATTTATTGTTCACTTTAACGCGTTTTTATGTTGACACTATGGTGAAGAAAGGCGCAAAGTAAAGAAGTAATGCGGCATGGTTGAGCGCTTCACCGCTCACAGCCCGGAAAGGATCAAAATGAAAATTTTCCTCTTTGCACAGCCGTTACCTATTGAGCCAGTCAGACAGCCTATCGGACCGCATTTTGATTATGTGAATCAGGCATGGACGATGAACGGGCGATATATCGCCTGTGAGCATCCCGGCAAATGCAACTGCTACGGCACTCGGCACGCGGGCGAACTCGCACCGATTGAAAATCTGCCCACCGCTAACGATTGACGGGGTTTTTCCCGTCCACCAGATAAAACGGTGCTGGTGCTGAATAAGCGCGACTCAGCGAAGTCTAAGCGCGAAACGGGAACATAGTTCCGAGAATCAGGGGATTCAGAATGAACACATTCGCACACAATTTTTCTATCGGCGCGGCAATCAATCCCGGAGTAGCTCTCCGCCAGCAAACCCCGCTTACTCTTGATGCACTCCGCCACTTTGCGCCGTCTGCTTTCGCTACGGCTGCCCACGAATCGCGTTCTATGCGCTATACCTATATCCCTACTTCCGATATTATCGCCGGACTCATGCGTGAAGGATTTAAGCCATTCAAAGCCACTCAAGGCCGCTGCAGGATTGCAGGCAAAGCTGATTTTACAAAGCATTTGATTCGCTTTCGCCATCCAGATTCTTTCAACGCGATTCAACGTGTAGGCGATTCCGTGCCGGAAGTGGTTTTAGTGAACAGCCACGACGGCACAAGCGCATACAAACTTTCGGCCGGCTTGTTTCGGCTGGTTTGCTCGAATGGCCTTATGGTTTCAGATAGCACCGTTCCTATGCTTTCCGTTCAGCACAAAGGGAACATAGTCGATGAAGTTATCGAAGGATCTTTTCAGATTGTTCAACAGTCAGAAAAGGCACTTGCGCGCGCCGATGAATGGAATCAGCTCCAGCTTACGGTAGGCGAGCAGATGGCCTTTGCCGATGCAGCCCGCGAACTGCGCTTTGCGGACGTGGAAGGCACGATAAAAACGCCGATCACCGCTGAACAGCTTTTGCGCCCACGCCGTGAAGCCGATGCAGAAGGAATTATTGACTATCGCAAACCAGCCGCACCTAAACCGGACCTTTGGCACACCATGAATGTGGTTCAGGAAAACGTCATTCGTGGCGGTTTGCATGGTACTTTGCGCGGAATTGATCCCAACACAAAACAGCGCACCTTTCGCCGCGTAACCACACGGGAAGTAAAAGGCATTGACCAGGACGTGAAATTGAATCGCGCTCTCTGGATGCTAGCGGAACGTATGGCGGAACTGAAGGACGCGACCGTAGCAGCCTAGTTTCTTCCAAGTGAACGGGCGGAAACTCTCCGCCCGTTCACTTTTCCGATGCGCAACCAATGGGAGAAAAAATGACTATTGACGGAATCATTCAACATTACAGTATGCCCGGGTATGAGCCGTTATCTGTGGAAGAACTTTTTGCGTCCTACGGTAAAAAGTGGACAAAAGACAACTGGCAAATTGAAAGATTCACAGAACTTTTTGCAATTTGCCATGATGGAATTATCCGCCCGCGCCGCTTGCGATTGACTGATTCAAGTTTGGTAATTGATACATCGGTGCGCAGTTTCTGAGGTTTTTAACCGGCGTAATGCTCGCCCATTGCAACTACTTTTCACACATCGGGAGTAACGAAAATGCAAAGCAGCGATATGATTACCGATTTTATTCTCCGCAAAGATTCTTACGTCACACCAGAGGGAACCTTTACGGATTACGAAAAGGCGCGTACAGCTTGCCCTGGTCAGAATTTAGACCAGTATCACCGCATAAAAATGTCAACAGTTCATTCTTTGTTGAAAGCGATAAATGCGCAATTTGGCGCGCTGGCTGAAGAATACAGCTTTAGCCTGGATTTTAATCTGGTGGGTGAGTCTGGCCTTAAAGCAAAACCCGGCGTTTCTCCGTCTCTCATCCCTCAAGACTTCCACGAATTGATAGCCTATGCCGTTGAAGGCGGTTCAGAAGGCTATTACGTCCATATCTGCGCTTTGTTGCCCAATGGCCATTTTATGCCTTTCGGCATTGCCAAAACATGGAATCCCGATAGCGCCTATGAGCTCGCAAAACAGGCGTCCCGTTTCCTCGCTGCAGCACGCTGGAATTAGGATATGCCCGCCCGTGGGCTGATACGTGGGCAAGGAAAAAACAATGATTGATTTTAGCTCTGAAGGAATTTTGCGGGAAGCAAAACACCGCGCGCGCCCAATCAATGAGGCGATTCTAGCGGAACGCATGAAAGCGTATGACGCGATTAAAGGGCCACGCGTGGGCGATTGGGTAGACACTCCGGTAGGTCGGTTTCGCATTGCCCACCATTGGGGGGATTCTGTTCAGCTTTCATCTTATGCCGGTGACCACAACGGCATTTATCTGTCTGTGGGTTCCGCGTCCTACAGCGGCGGGCTGGATTCCCCGATTCCGATAGGCCGGATCATGCCCACGGAAGAAACGCGCACGGCCACGGTTTGGTTTTTCAGCGAAAACTATGTCTGTGCCCACAATGCTGTTTACCTGAAAACGGATTTTCGCGTTTTTCGTTTGGCGTAATCAACAGAAGAAAGGGGGATTCATGCACATCTTATTCACTATCGCTTTGCTTTTTGTGGCGGGGGCTTTGCTGGCATATGCAAAACGGCATCTTTCCCGCCTGCTCTATATCATTCTGTGGTTTTTTGCCTCAGCCCTAACAATCACGGCAGGCTGGATCTTTGCATTTTGAAATTGAGTCCGGATTCCGGACTGCACCAGGTAACTGCACATTCAACCGGCGAAATGCGCCAGACGGTGAGGAAAAACAATGTCTGCATTCATGGTAAGCAAAGGACAGATAGACGCAATTATTGCAGTGGTCGCATGCGGCCCGGCACACTCCGAAAAAGATGCGCAGCTATGGGCAGATTCTATGCGCTGGGCTGGCATTTTGACAAAAACACAGAATCCGCTCGGAGAGCTGGGCGAGATATTCATCCGCGAAAATCTGGCGAGCATTAACGCGCGCTATCCGAATACAGTCGGCAAGCCTGAGCATGTTCCCGGCCCGTGTGAGCCTTACTGGTTGGCACCTTATGTCTATCACCAGCCGTCGCGCATTCCTTCCGTGGTTGAAGCACTAAAACTCATTGACTGCTATGAGTATCAATCTTGTGAGCATGACGGCTGGAAAACTTCGCAGGCAAAGCGACTTTGCGAAAAACTACGCGGGAATCTCATTACCGCGTTGCCTGGCTATGAATCTGCAAAGTGGTCAATTGACTAGCCTTGTGATAGCGGTAACTGGAGTCCGATATTATTAAGGCGCAGAGTATCAATGACAGAGGAAACGAGAATGTACACGACTTTTGAAGATGAGCGCGCGGTATACGTCCACCGTAACGGTGAGGCACTGGTAACGGCGACAATCAACGGCAAGCGCGCATATGTTGCCGCGGTAAAAGACGGATTACGAACCGATTACCCAATTGACTACGGTACCGGGCAAATTGGCTGGGATAATCCGGAGTGGTTCACAGAGGGATTCAAGAGCAAGGCACGCAAGGCCATTCTAGCAGGAAAGGGGCTTTAGATGGAACATATCCGGGCAATAGTGAATCAAGTGGGAATTGCAATGGAATTGCATGAGCACACCGATAAGCCGGTCATGCTTAATTTGATCAGCTATCGGGAATTAGGCGCATATCGGGCAGAACTGGCAAAGTCGAATCCAGATATGCAGCACGCGACGATTGGGCAGTTGGCCGTTATGTACGCTAACCGGAGCTATCAGAACATTACTATCAGCCAATTGCCATGGACGTATAACGCAAGCTCGGACACCTACGAACGCGGGCGGTAAACCTTGCATCCGCACGTGGGTCTGTACGCAGGCAAGAATCCACAAGGCACACGGGGGAAACACAATGAACTTTGTAACGCCAATGACCAAAGAACAGGCACAGGCGTATCAGGATGAGTTACGGGCAGAGCTGGCGCACTTGCTTTTGATTGAAACACCGATCAGATATGAAAGCGAACGTATTTACCAGATTCGGCGTTATTTCAAAGAGCTGGGCAAGGAATGTGAATCTGCGCGTAAAACGAAAATCGTTGCTCAGTTTGGGCCGGAGTACACCTTTGTATCTGATAGCCAAGATACAGCGCCGATCAAGGCGGATATAGCGGGCGCGAAAGACTATGACGCGTTTTTCGTGCTTCTTGGAGACGGCGAGTATACGGAAGTTTGGGGTATGGCTGGAATTGTGCCTTTCCGCTCGAAGCTTGTAACACGGCTGCTTTAACTGCCGCATCCGCGAGTTTTTACTAACCCTTCGCCCGCCCGCGGGCATAGAGTACGCGGGCAAGGATTGAATCATGCTAAACACTGAAACCAACACGCACGCCATGGAAACGCGGATTTTGAAAGCAGTAAATGGAAAGCTGGTCAATCCGGCGCGCCGTTACGTGGAATTTCGTACCTTTTTTGAGCATGGCCAATGGTGGATTGAACATTTGCCAAGCGGCGCGCAGTGGTCTGTCTGCGATGCGTCCGGCCCGAGCTGCCCGGATGGATTCGACTTCGAGCAAGTGACGCAGGGCGACGAAGAATAGCCATCTTAGTCCAGAATCCGGACTTTGATAGGTGACCAACGTTTTTCCAACTATCCGGAAATTCCGGAGAATTGAGAACTTCATGAAATTCACACTTGAAATTGAATTGGGCGACGACGCAATGAGAACTCCGTGGGACGTGGCAGTCGCGCTTTCGTCCGCTGTGATGGCACTGCAAGACAACAGCCGCAACCTCGCAGACGGCGAGAATGGAATACTGCGCGACTTCTACGGAAACACCGTGGGCGGCTGGGGAGTAAAGTGTGATCTTTGCGCCGCATCCAACGCTGAAAAACAAAAAAGTAAACAGTCTGCTTAGTCCAACTTTCTTTGATAGGTGACCAATTTTTTTAACCGGGCCGACAATTCGGCAGAACTGAGAACACCATGAAATTTACGCTCGAAATTGAATTGGGCAATGACGCCATGCAAAACGGAACCGATGTGATCAAGGCAATTCAGGAAAGTCTGAAGGGTGAAGAAAGTCTGCCTTTGGACGCGGGTACTGCGGGACGACTTTGGGACGAAAACGGCAACCTTGCAGGCAGCTGGAAAGTAATAGAAGATGCGCCAACGCTGCCTGTATCTGTCGTGGCTTCTGTACTCCCGGCTGAAACACCGCATCCTTTTGATGACCACGACACCATGGGATTCTGCTCTGTTTGTGGCCGGAGAAAGTATGATCCGGACGCGAATCACATCGAATAACTGGGCAACTGGTAAGGATTCCTTACCAGTTCAATCGCAACCAGCAACAGCCGCATATCGGCAGAATCGAGTATTGATCATGGCACAGGAACCGAAACAAATTATTCCTATCCCCGCATTGAACATTGAAGAAGGCGCGGCACAGCTAACACTTACCACGGAAAAGTATTTTAACGGTCAGATTGTTTCCGCCGCACACATCTATTTTGCGAAAAATGGCATGATCACCTTTGAACTAGCTGGCGACTTCAGGAAGGTGCTTTTGCGCACCCGTGAACGCGCCACACAAAAGGCACTCGACACACAGCACGCGAACACCTTTACCCCCGAAGTCATCGAAGCGCTAAAAGCTGAAGCACTCGCTTTCTACGCTGAAAAGCGGAAAAGTAAACAGTCTGCTTAATCTATCACTCTCTTTGATAGGTGACCAAATTTTTAGAACCCAAAGTACATACAGGCCATGGAGGGCCATCCCAATGAATCCAATTCAGTCCCATCCCGGCAGCTATTGGCATAGCAATGACGCAGCTGATATCTGGCTCAACACTTTCGCAGCAGAAAAGCCCGAGACCATCAAAGTATTCGATTCCGGTGCATCGGAAAGCTCTTCCGGTCTGGTAACAATTCCGCTTGTATCACTACGATTCATTAGTGCGGGGATCTTCGGAGAAGGCCGTCCCTGCAGTTTCAACTCAAAATCAAAATGGACAGGTGACTCTCACCGCTATGGCGTCTACTTCTTTGAAGAAGATCCAAACAAACAGCACCCGGTGATCCTTGAGACGCATGGCGGCGGAACACAAGGCGTTATGTTTCCATCCTATACCACAGATTTATGGAGCGTGATTGCAGTCGGACTTTTGCCTGAGCAGCTCTGGGATATGTGTCACAACATCATGCAGTATGGCGCCAATATGCAAAGAGCTACAGAAAAACGCATTCATTCCGCCTTTGTTGAAGACCGACTGATTAAGCGGCGGCGTCATGGAAATGTCTATGTAGAAACCAAACCAGTCGAGCCGCTCCTTTGATAGAGGACCAAATTTTTGTCCCCTAACCAAAAAACTCAAACGCAATTCTAACCGGCGCACTGCGCCAGAAAGCAGCGTCAACATCATGGCTACTCTTGCCACTTCCTTCGATGAAACCGCAGTGCCCTCTATCTCCAAAACTGCCCAGCGCTTCCGCACCTGGGCTGACGCCCTGCAGCCAAAGATCGACCACGCAGGACGACCAATGACGCTGAATTCCACGCCCAAGCGGAATAAGGAATACCAGTCTCGGCTGCATGATTGCCGCAATCTGGAGCGCACACAGCGGGCATTGCTCACTCTCGCTGACGCCCACGAAAACGGAACGATTCTTCCCGAGCTGGCCGGATTTACAAAGAAAAATGAAATTGAACGGATGGTACATAAGGGAATCGACTGCGGCAAAGGCGGTTATTATTCTGTGATTGAATCAGACGACTATTCCGACACTTCCGAATCGGCACGGCTCCTGCAGTCTATGATTGACGGCAATTCCACCGAGCGCATCGAACGCGAACGACTGCGCAAAATCAGCGAACTCGAAGCCGAAATCCAACTATCCAATATTCCTGGATACTTCCCCACGCCTGCGCCCGTAATTGAAATCATGTTGCGCCGTGCACGGTTGAGCCGACTTAGCAAGGGAATGCGCATTCTGGAACCGGAAGCAGGCAGCGGACATATTGCCGATGCGATCCACGCCGCTTACCCTGAGTTGGAATTGGAAGTCATCGAGCCGGTTTTGCGGTTGCGCAAGATCCTGCAACTCAAGGGTTACAAGTTGGTCGGAGACGATTTTCTTCAGGTTTCTACCGCCGAACTCGGAACCTATAACCGGATCATCATGAATCCGCCCTTTGAGCGGCAGCAAGATCTGGACCACATCCGCAAGGCATACTCTTTGCTCGCGCCTAGCGGCGCTTTGATTTCCGTTCTGAGCCCCAGCTTTGAATTCCGCAACGACCGCAAGAGCACGGAGTTTCGCGCATGGTTGCAATCGCTCAATGCCCAATGGGAAGAACTTCCGGATGGTTCTTTCAAGGCCAGCGGTACCGGCGTTTCCACGCGGTTGCTAGTGATTGAGCGCTACTAGAAAGATCTTTTGATAGAGCAACCACAAATTCAAAGACAGCGGGAAAAAGGAATAAGCCCATGAGCTATGCGCAGATGATGAAGTGGCACCGCACCCACCGCAAGGGAACTCGTCAGCCGGTTCTGATGTCGACCGGCTCCGGATTCTGGCCCGCTCACAGTTGGCTGGAAAACACTTTTGCGCCTTACGTCGAACAGTGCAAAGCGGCAGACATTGAACCGATGGAATGCCAAGCCTATTACAACGCCACACTGAGCGGAGGAATCGGCGATCCACGGTTCGCTGATGATTGACAATCATTCACACTTTGGTGTTTTCCTGCTATTGACGCCGAGGTGCGAACAAGCGCATTCTTTCAAGAGATCTATTTGATAGAGGGTCAATGGATCTTAAACCATTTTGAAAAACTGGCCCGGCGTTCCGGGCACACCGAGGCAACCATGAACGCAGCACAGACATACCGGCCACAGCTCCTGATTGATTTGCCGCCGATGGCTGAAAATGCGATCTGGCGCGCTATCGATCCGCGCGACCGGCACCGCATTGATTGCGACCACATTGGCACGTGCGGAGAACAAGCTATTTGGGCAACTCAGCACGGCAGACTGTACGTCTGCAACTATCACCGCTTTGTCTACGAGGTTCAGCGCGCCGTCGAAGCGCTGAAAGTCCAGGATCCGGACTGCGATCAGGATCTCGAACCGGATGATTCGGTACTGGCATAAGAGAAATCAGGATGGCCAACGAACGCACAAAACTCCGGCACAAGCCGCTTCCGGCGCTAACGCTGCGCTGTGAATGGTGCAAACGACTTTTTGCGTGGAAGCCAGGCTGTACCACGCAAGCCATGTTTTTTGTACGCCGCACCTGCTCCAGGTATTGCCGCAGCAGATTGCGCAGCTGGGAACTGGCACATCCATCATCGGCTACAATTCTTCTTTGATAGAAGACCAGAAATGCAGTGCTGTTTGGCCTTTTTTTCAATGAGTTTTTGTCGAACTTTTACTTTTCAGATTAAAGGGAGTCGTGCGTGATCGAAGAAATTGTTAAAAAGGTTTATCACTGCACCTGCGATCATGCCGACTGCCGACATGTATGGGATGCCTGGGAAATACCAAAACGGTGCGCCAAATGCAAAAGACATACCTGGAACCGTCCAGACCGTCGACACGAATCTCTAGCCAATACGGCGGAGCATAATTGGATACGTTTAAAACAATGCACAGTCTGTCACGGTACCGAGTGGATCAAGGATGCACAAGGAAAATCAGTTTGTGCTCATTGTGCCGCCGATATAACATCCACCAGGGAGAAAAAGAAAACACCAGCAAAGATCCGCAAATGAAGGGGGTGCTCTTTCGATGACGCATATTTTTTCATTGCGTGCTGCATGGAAATATCGGGGCGCAGCTCCGTATGTGCCGGGATGCGAGTGGTACACATGGGGCAATTGCAATGTCTTTGTAGGTCTGGAGCAGGTTGGCTGGCACCTGAGTATCAGCACTCCCAATCGCAATCCCACGTGGGAAGAGATCAAGCAGGCGCGTTATGATCTGCTTCCTCATGACGTGACCATGGCCCTGATTTTGCCGCCCACTGCAGAATATGTGAACATTCATGAGTTCTGCTTCCATCTTTACCAAATATCAAATGAGGAGTTACAGCAATGATTCATCGTGGCCGCATTCCTGGCTGGCATTGCGTCTGCAACCTCTGCGGATACAAGTGGGATTCTATTGCCAAAGATCCACCTGAAGCCTGCGCGAATCACACCTGCCACTCCCGCGAATGGAATGGCAAAAAGATACATGCTCCCAGACTGACCATTGAACTGCCGAAGCCGAGAAAAGTGCGACACTCTGCATTCGATTGAGAACATGTGAATCGAAAAACATTTAAGATGCGCCTCAAATGCGCTTTGCGGCTTTTTAATGTTTTTGGACATAGAATAGTGGCATGAAAAAACCGCCCAAAAAGTCCAGCACGCATCGCGTTCCTGATTCCGACACGGAGCCCGACTGGACCGGAAAATGCGCTGTCTGCGGCGCATCACCAATCGTTCCGGCAACCGGTCTGTGCGGACCCTGCACATGGGGAGAAGCAGACACCGCGGACGGTAATTGGTAAACCCGATGAACACGAGGTACACCTCTATGGATCTGCAAATGATTTTGATAAATGTGCTGAGCGCGTTTGTGTGGTGCATGGTTTTGCTGGTGGTCGGCCTCTGTGCACTTGCTGGTGTTTCTTTGTGCGGCGTACTGAAAACGATTTTTCGCAAAAAGCCAATGCGATAACTCTGTTTATTAAAGTTTAAAACGTTTATTACTCGACAAAACAAACTAGTTTGTATAATATAAAAATAAACATACTTTTGCTGCGCACAAGCGGCGAGAAATCGAGGAAAAAAATGCCTGGAATTTTGCAATTGACACTACCCAGAGAAGAGCCAAAACGGGGCCGCGGTCGTCCGCGCACGCCTCCCGAAGTCATCGCTGAACGGCAGCGCCTTGCAGCCCAGCAGCAAACTGCACAAATCACCAACCCGGTGGATCAGGCGCGTGCCGTCTTCCGTTCCGGCAATCGGCTTTCTGCCCTGGTTGGGCTGATAATGGGTGGATTCGTTCCTCTCGCCTGCTACACGCTGATTCACCTGGAAGTTAGCACCCGTCCCACATTGTGGGTGCTAGTGGCCGGTGGACTGGTATATAGTGCTCTCAACATGTTCAGTTGGATGCAGAGACTGTTCGGGAACTGGTGGATGCCGTTAGGATGGGTTGTACTGCTCGAAGGCAGCATGACGGCCAGCAAAATTGCGTGGCTTAGCCTTACCGGTCTGGCGATTTTGATGATTTTGGATGGCGTAACGACAGCCATTACTATCACTCTCCAGAAACCGAGGGAAGAACAATGATTAACTGGACCTCTTTGGCAATTGGCGTTGTTATCGGTATTGACCTGACTTCCCTTGGAATCAGCCTTTGGAATCTTTGCTACAGGCCCATCAGGCGCACTAATGAGCCGGTTATCACACATAAATGCCGCGAATGCGGAAAAATTACTGGACACGGGGGAAATAATGATTGTAGCTAGTGTCAATAAGGCGTCGACCAAAAACGGCAATAACCTATTGCTGTTGATTTTGGAACCTGCAAATCTGGAGAAGTTAAAACTTGGGCAACCGATCATAAAAAACCTTAACCAGTTTTTTCCTCAGTTGCCCGAAAAAGTCGATTTGATGCTTGCCTACACGCCAGATGCTGAATGGCTTTCTGAACAACTTGCGAACAACAAAAATCTGGTTGATTCCCTTTCCAACAGTTTGGAACGCCCTGAAGTTTTGATCCGTCCTTACCATGAAGCAGAAGATTTGACTCAACATCAAAAAATAGAGGGAGAAGAAGCATGACCGAAACCTGGGATTTCGTCATATTGGTGACTATGATTTTTGTTAGCATTCTGCTCAACTATTGCCAATTCAGCATGCTTGAAAAGCTCCACAAAGAAAGCGAATCGCGTAGTGACCAGATGAATACGGAATTAACAGCGCGCATTGACCGCATAAATTTTGAACTACACACACGGCTGGACCAGCAGTAATCGAAACGGCATTAAAATTGAGATACTGGAAAAGAAACCAGTGGATGATACATCATGGCCCACATCTACAACTTTGCCGAATTCCAGGTTGATCGTAAGTCGGATACTCATGGCTGGACTATTTCCATGGGTGGCATGGGCGGCAAATCGGATTGCCCGCATCTCCGTCTGCTTTTTGATGAAAACGGTCATACGGTTGAGTGCAAAGACTGTGGCAAAGAGGTCAGCGCATGGTGGGCATTTATGTCGATTATGGAACGTTTCCAGCACGAATGGGACAAGCTGAAATCCGCACAGGCCATTCTGGAAAAGGCCGAAGCGCGTGTACTGACTCACAAAGCAGCAATCATTGTGGAAGATGCCTGGCGGCGCCACAAATACGTTCCCACTTGCCCGCACTGCAACAAACCCATTTTTCCAATCGATAAATTTGGTCTTAGCTGTATCAGCCGTGAGTACGCGGAAGCCAATGCAAAACCAATGAAATTGAAAGCTAATTTGGAATTAGTACAGACTGCAGAACCGGATAAATAAACCGCATCTCAAATACGATGTACGTAGACTCTGATTCCTTTTTTGGTAGCGTAGTCGATCATGTGCTTTGTACCATGGCTTTTGCCGTCCCACAACGCAATCAATGCTTCAGCATAATCTCCCATCTGTTTATTGCGAACGAATGCCGCATGCGGCCGACCGTATCTTTTCCTGTCGGGAGGAAAGAGTTTGATGGGGATATTGTTGATTTCTGCCCATTGCTCTCCTAGTGTGTCTACACCTGCCGCATGTCCGGAGACGACTTCGGTGATCTCAAATTCCGATTCGTGAATCGCGACATCAAGTGCGTCCATGTCGGTAATCGATCGGCTACCAGCGAGAATAACTTTCATTTTACGTCCTCATGGGAACAGTCCAGAATCCGGACTTTTTCAATTATAATTGCGGGCGTGAAAAAAACAGTGTATATTCCCTCTGCTGGAGGAAATCCATGGCAAAGCTGCATGAACTGTTGGCCGTGCTGAGCAACCTGAGCGGCCAGGCTACCAAAAAGCGCACAGACCTGAAGACGACTTTTGACAAAAAGCGGCATCTCTTTGAGGAAACGCGCAAGACATTTACGTCCAATGATGAGCAGGAAAAACCACAGGTTGAAGAGCAGAAGGATATTCAGTCGACTGTGATCGGTGAAATCTCCTGGATCAGACCCGCTCTGGCAAAGGCGCTGGATGTGGCTTACCAGATAGACGTTGCCAATACTGAGGCCAAAGCTGATGTGGTAACGGAAGATGGCGATATTTTGCTGAAAGAAGTACCAGCAACCACATTGCTGCAGCTGGAAAAGCGCGTGGCTGAATGGAAGGATTTGATTCAGGCCATTCCTACCCTTGATCCAGCGAAGGGCTTTCAGCCGGATGAAGCGCGAGGAAAAGGCTATTACAAAGCACGCGATGTGACGAAGCCACGCACAAAGAAGGTACCAGACGTGATTACGCTGGCACCGGCTACCAAAGAGCATCCGGCTCAGACTCAGTTGATTTCGGTGGATAAGCCAGTTGGCACGATTTTGGAGCAGGAATGGAGTTCTCTGATTACGCCTGCAATCAAATCAGATCTACTGGATCGCGTGGAAACATTGCTGCGCGCTGTGTCCAAGGCTCGTTCCAAGGCCAATGACCATGCGGTTGACACGCACGACAAAAAGATTGGGGCGGAGTTGCTGGACTTTGTTTTTCAGCCGCTCGGTTCCTAAAAGTTTGGGTGGGGCCGAAAGGTCCGATCCAGGCTCAGACTCAGACTTGTACGCAGACTCAACTCCGGCATCTGAAAGCCGGATCAGACTTTCACCCAAAGGTTTATCGCAGTAAACGATAGCGAACCGGGCGAAACTTACGAACGGAAGGCGCGGGTTCGAATCCCGCAGGGCGCCCCAAAAAAATATGCGCCCTTGGCTCAGGGGTAGAGCGTCTGCATCAGATTAAAAGTTTCGGGCTGGTAAGCAAGGCGTGCTGCACAACCAATCGACTAGCTCAGTTGGTAGAGCGTCTGACTTGTAATCAGAATGTCGCCGGTTCAAATCCGGTGTCGATATTCGTAGGGCCGTCCGCGCGGAAGCGGGCGGCCCATTAATTTTGGATCATGTTTTTGCATTGAAAATGCCTGCACCTGTGCGGCAGCGCTATAATTACGCACGTGACAAACACAGAGGCATGACATGTCAGGTGTAAACGTAAAAGACGTTACCGGATTTTTTATGCTTCTGCTGTTTTTTGTTTTGGCGATGCTTTCCAGGAATAAGCGAAATTAAGCCGTTCCAGAAAAGTGGACAGCTTTTCAATTGTGGCATTTAGATGTGTTATTTTAATTGCGCGCATCGCATAAAATCAATAAACTGTTTGCGAGGAGTTTGCGATGATTCAACACTTAACCTACGATGACACCTATGTTTATGTGCATGCCGCTGATACGTCGCTGAAAACCACCAAAGCCTTTACGCATGGCACGATTGTTTTTGATATAACATCGCGCACGGTGGTTTTTGGAAATCTGGACGCCGTGGAGATTCCAAAAGGTCTCATTCTTGAAGCAGGCAAAACGCTCACCTTTCAACTGGTGGGGTCCAACGGCAAATTGCGCCCGCAGACTCGCTCCGGCGCATTGCTGGGGAATGAGAAACATCCGGAGCTGCTGCGTGTGTCTGGCATGGCAAAGACACCACGCCGATTTGCCGCTGAAGACGGTTGGGGAAATGCAATCTATAAATTCCGCGCCTACTTTACACATCCCGGAATTGACATGACCTCCGACGGACAGTTCAAAAAATTTGAAGATCTTCCTGAGTGGCTCAGAGGCTGTATTGAAAGACAAAAAGCGTTATGGAACCGGCTGGCGTGGCTTTGCCGCGATGCGCGGAGAAAATGCTCTCCGGTTTTGCCTGAGCAGATCGCAGAGTTTGTGGCGAATACAATCCTGCCAGAGATCGATGCTTTCAATCTAACGCGGAGCAGAGACAAAACCAAAGAAAAAATGCGGCACCCAGCTAAACTCAAAATAGCAGCACCCGGCGTGGACGGGTTGTGGAGTTTTGTTGGCGAACTGCGCGGGCGGATCGAAAAAAAACTCCCGGTACCAGATGGGCTGCTCGAAAAGGTGGTGGAATATGCCGAACAGTTTAAACCAGACTATACGCCACTGAATGAGTTTATGCGCGACTTTACAGAGATTGCTGAAAAAGAGGCTGTGGCATTGGGACTGAAACGCTTTGAGATCCGGCCTACTGTGAGCGCCTTCAAAGCAGTTCTGGACCGACGTAAAACTACCGCAGCTTCCTGGTCAGAAGGCTGGCCATTGATCAAATATCCTGACGGCCCCAAAGCTGGCAATTGGGGGATACATTATTACTTCAACAAGGCGGGTGTAGGTTCAGAACTTTTTGAAAACGGCCAAAATATACCGGGCATATGTGCAGGTCCGGCTTTTCAGCCTGCGCAGGGGGGCAGAGGAAAAGACACCATCTCTTTCTTCCAGCCTTTCGGCAAAATATCTGTTGTTGGCACAGTGACAAAACGAGCCCTACGTCCAGTAGTGATTTCGATTCCTGCAGAGAAAGGAGAGCGATGGGATTTTCATTTTTCGATCATGGAACACCGCGCTTTGCCGCTTAACTCTCACATCAAGGAATGGAAACTGATCTATCAGGATGGCAAACTTTGGCTGTGTCTGGTAGTTGAATTGCAGCGTCCAATTCCCAAAAAGGACTCACTTGCGGCGGGTTTGGAAATTGGCTGGCGGAGAACGGAAGAAGGTATCCGTTTTGCCACGCTTTACGAACCGACAACGAAAAGCATCTGTGAAGCAACAATCAACTTTCAGCGATCTCCCAAAGATCACAAAGATCGTGTCCCGTTTCGCATTGACTTGGGTCCCACACGATGGGAGAAACGTCATATCACTGAATTGCTTCCAGATTGGAAACCGAAAGATGCAATTCCCAATGTGATTGAAATACGAATGGTTTTAGCCGCACGCTGTGATTATCTGAAAGATACAGCCAAAATTCGGCTGCGCAAGCATCTGGGCGAAAATACGCCGCCATGGCTGGAGAAAGCCGGAAGCAACGGTTTGCACAGGCTGGCGCAGGAATTTATGGAAGACACTACCGTTCAAACCATTGTGAACGAATGGGAGGCAAATAATCGGCGAATTGCAAAATTGTCTGCTTTTTATTTTGCTCAAACAACCGAGCGTTTGGAATACGCTCAACTGCAGGTAGCACACGATATTTGCAAGCATCTGCAAGCGAAAGGCATGGGACGGTTGATTTTGGAAGAAAATTTTCTGTCCAAAATTGCGCAACGGCACGACAATGAAGATCCCGAAAGTCTGAAGCGGTCGCAAAAGTATCGGCAGTTTGCAGCTCCAGGTAAATTTGTTTCTGCAGTAAAGATGATCGCAATGAAGTATGGAATCGCAATAGAGAGTCGCGAGAACATTAACCTCACACGTATATGTCATTACTGCGATCATCTGAATCCGTCCACCGAAGCAGAAACACTTATCTGTGAAGGGTGCGGACGGGAGATCAAGCAGGACCACAACACGGCCATTAATCTCGTGCGCTTTGAAGATCTTGAACTGGCGGAAAAAGCACTGCACGCCGGAAGCAAAAAATAGATGGAGGACGATGATTTCATTTTGATCTCTGCGCTACAGCACTATAGCTATTGCCAGCGTCAGTGTGCATTGATTCACGCAGAACAGAGTTTTGCGGATAACGTGCACACGGCGCGAGGCAACGCGGATCATAGATTCGTCGATCTGGAAGGTTATGAATCACATGCAGATGTGCATATCGAACGAGCACTTCCTCTGGTTTGTGAGAAGATCGGTTTGCGTGGAAAAGCCGATATTGTCGAATTTTTCTCTGACGGTTCAGCCTATCCCGTCGAGTACAAACATGGTGTGCGTCGCCCGCAGAATCATGACGACATACAACTGGTTGCCCAAGCTCTCTGCCTTGAAGAGATGACTGGCCATGTTGTACCGTTTGGTGCAATTTATCACATCGGTAGCCGTCGAAGACGCGAAGTAAAGATCACAGATGAATTACGCCAACAGGTGGTTGACATAACTCAGACAATTCGGGAAATGCTGCAATCAGAAAAGATGCCACCTGCCCCCAACGATGCTCGTTGTACTGAATGCTCACTGATTGAAATCTGTCAACCGCAAATGCTTGCAGAACAAGTGAAACGGCAGACTTTGCGCAAAAATTTGTTCAGCGTGGAGGATGATTGCAGATCCTGTTAAATACTCTTTATCTAACTCTGCCCGGCTATCTGCATTTAGATAACGATACCTTGCGTTTTGATGTGGAGCGAATTACCCGTTTGCGAGTGCCACTACATCACATTGGAGGCGTTGTCTGCTTTGGCGACGTGCTGGTTTCGCCTGCGGTAATGGGACGGTTAGCCGGAGAAGGAAAGTCGTTGGTATTTCTTGATCGGAATGGACGCTTTAAGGCTCGTCTTGAAGGACCAGTCAACGGCAATATTTTGCTACGTAAAGCACAGTTTGCGCATGCTGATTCGCCAATGTTTGTCTTGGCACATGCCAAAGCCTGCATAGCGGGTAAACTGAAAAACAGCCGTTGCGTGCTCTTGCGTAGTGCACGCGATGCTGGCGAAGAAAGCGATGCCGAACGACTGCGTGAAGTTACGAAATCCATTGCTGTCAATTTGCGCTCTCTGGAGTCGGCACCAACGCTCGATGTTGTACGCGGTCTAGAGGGTGAGTCGGCTCGCTGTTATTTTGCGGTGTTTTCTTGTTTAATTCACAGGGAGCAACGTGCAGCGTTTACGTTGGATGGCCGGAGTCGCCGTCCACCACGGGATCGGATGAACGCATTGCTTTCCTTTCTCTACAGCATGGTGATGAACGATTGCCGCAGTGCGCTCGAATCTGTTGGACTTGATCCGCAACTTGGTTATCTTCATACTGTGCGTCCTGGACGTGCATCATTGGCTCTTGATCTGATGGAAGAGTTTCGTTCCGTTATCGCAGATCGGCTAGCGGTTACTTTGGTCAATCGTAAACAAATCCAAGCAAATGATTTTGAAGAACGACCAGGTGGCATGGTGCAGTTACGGGATGCTGCACGCAAGACGCTGGTTCTTGCTTTTCAGGAACGCAAGCGAGATCTTACTTCCCATCCATTGCTTGATCAAAAGTTAACCATAGGATTACTACCTCAGATTCAAGCGCGACTATTGGCCCGTGTTATTCGTGGTGAAGTCGAGGACTATCTTCCTTATTTGGAGGGTTAGCTGTGCTTATTTTGGTGTGTTATGACGTAGCGACGGATACCCCACAAGGTCGAAGACGCTTGCACCGAGTGGCTAAAACTTGTGAGGCTGTTGGCCAGCGAGTACAGCGGTCAGTTTTTGAATGCCATGTAAACCAAATAGAATATGAGAAATTGGAACGGAAGCTGCTGGATGAAATTGATCCTTTGGAAGATTGCTTGCGCTTTTATCGGTTGACCGAACCGTTCAACCAACATTTGAAGGAATACGGTAAATTCAAGGCATTCGATTTTGATGGACCATTGATTGTGTGAACCTGTTTCCACGAACCAGAAGTGACAGACAAAAGGCGGGAGGTTCGCGGAACGCGGAAGTTTCCTGTTTTCAAGGAGATAAGTATGACATACCAATTTTGTGATTATGGAAAAGATGTGGAAAAGACGAGGTTCGCGATTTCCACAGGACAAACCATTGATGCTATTATGTTTTTAGTGCCGAAGGCACAATGAACATAAAGTGCATCGCACAGATGCAACATGCCCTGATTCAGCACTTCAACGCCCACAACCTATCGGCACAATGAACATAAAGTGCATCGCACAGATGCAACAGAGAAAGCTACAGTTCGATCAACGATGCTAGATCGGCACAATGAACATAAAGTGCATCGCACAGATGCAACTGTGAGGCTCGCTGGCTCACGGCCCTTCGTGATAGGCACAATGAACATAAAGTGCATCGCACAGATGCAACTCAGCAGCGTGCGTCTGGAGCGGCAACAATACCGGGGCACAATGAACATAAAGTGCATCGCACAGATGCAACTTATCCGCTGCTGTGCCAACAATACTACCCGACTGGGCACAATGAACATAAAGTGCATCGCACAGATGCAACGTAATCTGTCTGCTCCTGAACAGCACTATTTCGCGGCACAATGAACATAAAGTGCATCGCACAGATGCAACCAGAACTACTGGTGAGTTCACTGCCCATTGATCTTGGCACAATGAACATAAAGTGCATCGCACAGATGCAACCAGAACTACTGGTGAGTTCACTGCCCATTGATCTTGGCACAATGAACATAAAGTGCATCGCACAGATGCAACTGATAGCGTGCGCCGCCCTGCATCGCAGGTCCGCGGCACAATGAACATAAAGTGCATCGCACAGATGCAACTGAATACCATTCCAACGTTGTTGCGTGATCCAAGGCACAATGAACATAAAGTGCATCGCACAGATGCAACCCTCTGAAAAACACGGTTCCGTTGTTTGATGGGAATTTATAGAATTACCAATATATTTTCTTACAGAAAGTTCAATAGAGAATTTTGAATTCATCAAATAAAAAAGATTTTCTCTGAATTTTTGAACATTAAAAAATCTACGTGAAAAAAATGCCATCGTGATCGCATCCATTGTCTACTTATGCCACCTTCTTTGGACGACCCCCGTGATATTCCGAACGCGGATGGCTTTTTGCGGCCAATTTTGAGAAATAATCCGTGCCTTTTTGGCGCACCAGCTTTTCCCCGGCAATTCTCGCAATTTTCGAGTAAAAAAGCGGATCAGCTTTGGTAAGCTTTTTCTTTTTTTCAATTGGATTTGTCTTTTTCTTCATGCGCGCAGCATAAGACAAATTCAGTTTGGCGTCTACACCAATTTTTACCGTAGACAAAAATTAAAAATCAGAATATTCGTGAAAATACCGAGGACCGCAAAGGAGGCGGTCATGCCTGAAGAAACCGTCGTGAATCCTGAACTTTTAATCGCCGGGGTCCCAAAACTACATCATTCCGCCGAGTTCAAAAATATCTACGCTGCCTTTATTCAGGCGCAGGCGGAATTTACATCCGTGCCAAAAAATAAAACGGCGACAATTCGCAACCAGAAGACAGGCAACGTTTACACCTACAAATATGCCGATCTGGCCGATGTTTTGGCTATGGCTTTGCCGGTGCTGACCAGACATGATCTGGGCCTCTTACAGCCACATCTTCGGGTGGATGGTCGGTTGCGGGTTTGCACGCGGTTGATTCACTCCACTGGCGAATGGCTGATGTCGGATGGTGTGGCGATTCTGGAGTCTGGCAGCCCACAGGAGTTTGGCACCGATTCAACCTATTACCGTCGTTATGATGCCTGCACATTTCTAGGCATTGTGGCAGACGAAGACATTGACGCACAGAAAAACGCTGAGATTCGGCAATCCACACCATCAGTGCGCCAACCTGCAGCCGTTGCTAAACCTGCCACCGGTCCAAAGCTGCAGCCAAAAACTGAACCTTCTCCTGAACCAACTTTGGTTGCCAGCAAATCAGAGCAGTTGGTTTCTGAGGAAGCCGATAAGCACCTCACTGAACGTGAAGATCTGATTCTCAAGCTGAAAACTTTGGTCATAGACAACAAAGAACTGGGCAAGCGGGCTGCAGCGATGTTTCCTCAGCACCGCAGCACCAAAACTTTGATGGTCGCAGACTTGCAACGGCTTTATGAAACCCTGCAAAGCGAAAAGGAATATCGGGAATCGCTTACGGAAATAGTGAATCCGGCGCCATTTGTTGCTTCAGTGCCACCGACACACAAGGAAACGGCTGATATTGCCACCATGTTTGCCGAAGGCAAGCTGACCACGGCAAGCAGGATTACAGGCCCGACAATCGGCAAAGGGTTGGCACAGCGGCTGCACAAATTGATTGCCATTCACAAGATTCATACCGAAGAGGAGTTATTGGAAGACTATTTGAAGCCGATGGGTCTGGAACATGCTTCGGACCTGCCACGGGATCTCTACGCATCGTTATGCGACTGGGCAGAAGGAAAATTGCAGGAAGGAACTTCAAATGGAGAAAATGGCGAATAAGGTACCAGAGATGCCGTTAGAACCCGTGGCACACAGCAGTCATGTGGCAGCCACCGGTTATGACGAGGATACGGCGCGCATGGTGGTGGAGTATCTGGACGGGAGTTTTTATCGCTGGGAAGGGATTCCGGCTTCCGTTTATTCTGCGATGCGCGCTGTACAAAGCGTGGGAAAATATTTGCGCACAGTGGAAAAACAATTTGGAAAAGGAATTTGCATGAAATGAATTATTATTTCTCCGTTGTTAAAAAAAATACCGGGGAGATGTCTAATGCGAATGTTGGATCAATCCGCAGCTTTTCCGAAGAAAACAAACATCGATCAATATATGCCACTGATCGATGCAGCGCTTGCAGCCACTCTTGGAGCTGACAAACTACCAAAGGCGGTGCTGGAGGATTACGCTACCGTCGAATTAGCCACAAAGGCGGCCAAAACGATCCGCTATTACGTTCAACAAAGAAAGATCGACTTATGTGTCGTGCGTCCAAAAGAGTCGAAAACTGTTGCGGTATACAAAGGAAAAACGCAGCGCAGACAGAGGCGAAGCGAAAATGAACCAAACGCCACAACCAATCAGCCCGCGCCATCCGAATCCCCACAGGCTTAAAATCTCTGGTGGCTGGTTTGAGCCGGACGGACACGTCTATCGTGACGCTCAGGGAAATCGGGTTCTGAGCGTCACGCAGATCTTTCAGATGCTGGGTTTGGTGAATTATGACGATGTCAGTCCGGATGTTTTGGAACACAAGTCAGAGGTTGGCATTGCTGTACACAAAGCAGTTGAATTGCTGTTACAGGGTTTGCTGGATTGGGATACAGTCGATGAAGCAGCAATGGCTTACGTAGTAGGAGCGGAGATACAGTTTCGCAACATGGCTTTTGAATTGGCCGAATGTGAACAACAGGGCATTTTAGAAACTCACGGCATGAAGGTTGGCTACCAGTACGACCAGCGTGGATGGATTCTGTATAACGGGCGCAAGAGGCCGGTAATTGTGGATTTAAAGACTGCCGTGCAGGAAAGTGATACATGGGCATTGCAGACGGCAGCGTATGCGCTGGCTGCGCCCGGATTGAAGGATGGAGAACATTATCTGCGGGTAGTTTTGCATTTGCAGAAAGACGGTCGGGTCAAGCCGCTCTATTATGAAGATCCGCAGGATGAACGCACTTTTTTGTATATGGCGTATTGTGCTCAGTGGAAACAAAATCACGGATATAAACTTGCCGCGTAAAGGAGAATGCCGTGAAAATTGTTTTTCTCGACTTCGATGGGCCAATTATTCCGGTTCAGTCGCATGTACATAATCGCAGTGTTAAAGAAAAAGCGTGGCCTCCTTGCGTAAAAGCGCTGAATCGAATTACGGATTCAACCGGAGCCAAAATTGTTGTAACCAGTTCATGGCGTGATACCTCCGCAAAAAATCTTTTTTATGGTCAGGCAATAAAAATCGTGCAAACACTTTTGAAACAGTGGGGTGTCACTGGAGAAGTTTTGGGACAAATACCGTATTGCATAGAAATTCAAGGAAATTACGCAATTGAAGCGCCAAGGGGTCAGGAAATAGCCTCTTTTCTAAAAATATGCGATAACGTAGAATCATTTGTCATTCTGGATGATGATGACGACATGGAGGATTTAAGGGAATTTTTAATTCAGACACCGTTCGAAAAGGGGTTAACGGAGGCTGACGCTGATCGAGCGATCAGGATGTTATCGCAATAACCAAACAGCAGTAAACCGAGGAGAAAGCGATGAAGGCGTGGAGGATTTTGAATTTGAACCGGCTTCGGAATTAACAACTGATTTAGCGTTACGGGCTGAACCAACGTTGTTGTTGCCCAGCAACTTTGACAGTCGCGTAGCAGCATTGCGCAAAGAAATCGACGTTATTCTGCGCCATGCAGAAACCTTCACTGAAATTACCAGTTTGGAGCAACGCGACCGCGGAATTGAAGCAGGACAGTTGCTTCAGGTAATGTCTAAAAACGTTGCTGAATTTTATAAACCCATCAAACAGGCTATTGACCAGTTAAAACAGCCCATTCTGGAAATGGAACACGTTGATGCGGACGCGTTGAAAACCGCCAAAGAGCGGTTGGCCATAGCAATTCAGGAGTTTGAAAACCGTCAGGCATTGATTGAAGCTGCCGCCATGGAGCAGGCACAGCTCGCAGCAGCTGCGGAAACTCCGGATGGAGAGTTGCCGTTGCCGGTGATTGTGCCCGCCGTCGTTCCGGCAAAGACGCGCGGCAAAGTCGAGACCGCAAAATGGCACGCAGAAGTCGTGGATTTGTTGAAGTTGGTGCAAGCAGTGGTTTCGGGCCAGGTACTAATTCAGGCCGTTCTGGCCAATCAAAAATATCTGGACAAGCGCGCCGATTCTGACCGGGAAGGAATGAACATTCCCGGCGTGGAAGCGCATGAAACGAAAAAAATTCATTTCAGAGTTTGAGCAAGAGTAGAGGGGGGTTCATGAAAACTGCTGTTTGTTTTTTCCTGAGTATCGTTTGTTTGACCGCGCCTGTTTGGGCACAAACATCATCCCAAAATCCGCAGGACTTGCCGATTGCCGTTTCGGCACCGCAATCGTTGCAGACTCAGATTGATGGTGCCTGGAAAGATGTGCGGATCGCGCAATTGCAACTGACCCTGATTGTGCAACAGGCTTTAGCGGGAATGGAAAAGGGTGCGTATTACGACTTTACCCAGCAGAAGTTTTTCCGTCCTGCGGAACCACCGAAAAGCACTGTAAAAACGCCGAAAGGAGCAATTCCAGAGAAAAAGCAGTAATTGAAACGGCAAGATTGATACATCATGCGGCCAGTCCAGATTCTGGACTGGCCGCAACAGAAAATGGAACCTATAGAAAAAGCAGTCTTTTTTAATAGCTCTTGACACAAAAATGGATGCAAAGCAGGATGCAGATGACGCATGTGCCTCGAACATGCGTCTATTCGGTCGCGATGCGGAGTCGACCCCTCCAGTTGGTTGCGGCCAGCAAGTCGTGATGGGCTGGTTGGTCCTCGGTGCCGGCCCGTCGCGACGGGTTCACTCTTTTGGGACAAATTAGATTTCCACAACCTTTTTGATTTTTTGGGGAAAAATGTTGCGTTTCGGTTCAAAAAGGTCTACCTTAATTGCATCAGAACGAATAGAATGTTTCGGTTCAAAAAGGTTTATAAACGAGCAATTGGAATGGAATAAGTATTCTTGTGCATCCATAACCAAGGAGCAGAGGATGAAATCCGTTGAAGCCGATCGTCCCTATGAACCGCTAATCAAATCGGAAAAAGCAGCCGAATTTTTGGGTTGTGCCCCCCTTACCGTGCGCCGGATGGCACGCGATGGAAGGTTGCCTTCGATTCCCTTTCCGAGAGGAAATGGAAAATTTCAGCATCGTTTTCGCCTTTCAGAATTGCAGGCATACGTGGAGAGTCTGTCACAGTCATACAACAGGCCAACGTGTCAGGGAACAGACTTCGACGCGCAAAAGCGAAATGACAATCCGGGTGCCTGATTTTTGGTATGCAACGAGCGGCTGTCCAACCGCACGATTTGTCGGACAGCCGCTTTTTCAGGCCACCAGGTGCACGTCATATTCGCTTTCATGACGACATTTGTCGATAAAGTCGGCCCAGTGCTGCATCATTTTAGTGCGGGCAGCCAGATATTTTGCTTTGTTGTAGACGGCGGCAACCTCACCTTTGCCGATATGCGAAAGCTGCATCTCAACATGCGTTGGATCAAAGCCCTGCTCATTGAGATACGTAGACGCAATGTGCCTCCAGCCGTGTCCGGTCATGCGGCCTTTATAGCCCATCCGATCCAGTGCTTTGAGAATAGTATTGTTGCTCATTATGCCCGTGCCACCGTTGTAATCAGGAAAAAGACGATCTGTATCGCCACTGACAGTTTGCAGACGTTTTAGTACGGCAAGAGCCTGTGAGGAGAGCGGCACAATATGTTCGCGCTTCATCTTCATGCGTTCTGCCGGGATAACCCAGAGATTCTGTTTCCAATCGATTTCTTCCCATCGGCCACCGATCAACTCCCCGGTACGAATAAAGGTCAGGCTGAGTAGTTCCATGGCCAGCCGGGTCAGAACGTTTCCGTTATAGTTGCGCATCTTTGCAAGCAGTTCCGGTACATCACCGATGTCCAGATGGGCGAAGTTCTTTTGAACTACTCTGGACAGGATCTGGCCCGGCTCGATGCTGGCAGCTGGATTTGTGGCATTTTCATCAAGAAAGCCATTATTCAATCCCCAATCAAAGATCTGACGAATGATCTGCAGATTGCGGCGCGCAATATCGCGGGCACCGCGGGCATCCACAGCCTGAGAGAGAGCCACGATGTCCATGCGTTTGATCTCATCGGGACGTTTTTTGCCAATTTGAGCAATTACGTCGTTTTCCAGCCGGGCTTCAACATTGGCGGCGTATTTCCGGTTCTTATCGGCTTTCCACCAGGTAAACCATTTACGGACCAGATACTCGAAACAGTCCGTAGCGGTTTTCTCTTCCTCGGCGCACTCCGCTTTTTTCACTTCTTTGGCTTCTTTACGCACAGCCATGGGATCGACGCCTGTGGCCAGAAGAGCCCGAGCTTTGGCATGGCACACACGTGCTTCCGCCAGGGAAACATCGGGATACTTGCCCAATGCCATTTGTTTTTCTTTTCCTTCAAAACGATAGCGCCAACGCCAGAGTTTTCCACCAGTTGGTGCAACTAACAGATAAAGTCCTCCTCTATCAGCGAGGTAGTATGGCTTTGATTCTGGCATGGATTTTTGGCATTTCAGATTGGTTAATTCGGCTGAAAGCTTCGATGAATTGCTTGATGTTTTTTCTTTCAAAGTTTGCATGTTTTCCTCATTTTCCTGTTTCTTTGCGAATGGTTTTCAAATCAATACCCAAAGCAAGCAGTTCTTGTATTTGCTTTTCAAAAGCAGCCCGATTTAAAACCGACAGATTATGGGTCAGATTTTTAAAAGCCAAATTGCTTTCGGCCAATATTTTATGGGCCATGTTTTCGAAATTGCGGCTGCTTGTAACCAACAATTCGTTCATCAACTTTTCGTAAGCTCGACTACTTGAATTGAGTAATTGAGATGCCAGTTTTTCTTGTGCCAGCATCGCAGCAGCCAAAATGGATATTTTCTTTTCTTCGCGAAATTCCGCTCTCTTTCTCAATTTTTCAGATTTTCTTTTGGCTATGGGATCAACACCCGTGGCCAGAAGAGTCCGTGCTTTGGCATGAAGTACGCGTGCTTCCATCAAAGAAATATTGGGATATTTGCCCAACGCCATGAGTTTTTCTTTTTCTTCAAAACGGTAGCGCCATTGCCAGTGTTTGCTTCCTCTCGGTGTTATCAACAAACACAAACCATGCCCGTCGGTAAGGCGATAGAGCTTCAGACGAGGAGATGCTCTTTGGCAAATCAGATCGGAAAGTCTGTTTGTAGCCTTCATGTTTCCCCTATTCCGTACATATTTTTCTTCCCAAAAATATGTACGGAATAATTCCGTACACGCATCGTACTTTATCTCAAAAAATGTACGTAGTAAATAGCTGCTTCCGGAAAAGTCTCTTAGGGCATTATCGTGTCAGATGAACGAATTTTGGGAGAGGATTGGCATTAAATCGTTGATTTTAAAGGATAGAAAAGCAGGAAAGAAGTAGAGACACGTCGAGTAATGTTTAGGTAAGTTTAGGTTGAAAAAAGGGAAATGGCTGCCCCCCAGGGATTATGATGTATATGAAAAACAAGGAGTTATATGCGTTTTCCAGAGAAATATCCACAAATATATACATACCCCTAAAAAACACTGCCATCAAAATTCGTTCAAATAATTCATTTCAAACGTTTCTCGACTTCTCTTCGTTATCTTTCAAAATCGCTTGCAGACAACCAAAAAGCATGGATAATCACTATGGAGTTTGCTATGACGAAAACAAGCAAATCAATGGATACAACCTCCTTTCCCCAGATCCTGCGTAAGAAGCAGGTGCTCTCGATGGTGGGGCTGAGTGCCAGCACTGTTTACGTGCTGCAGAAGGCCGGAAAGTTTCCCCTTCCCATCAAATTGAGCCAGCGCGCAACCGGATGGTTGGACAGCGATATTACGCGTTGGCTGGCCGACAGAGCCGCTGAGAGAGCCGCCTAAAAAGCTCCCACAACCAGTACCTTTTTCAATTTACCCCATGGCCCCTTCAACGGGTCAAAGGGACGTTTCGCGTTTTTTCAGGATTCAGTCGACGGAGAAAGATGCGTGCCTACTATAACGATTCTGATCCCTTCAAATGCGAAGTGATTAGAGAAGCAATTAAGGCAGGTGCCATCGCACCAGGGGACGTGGATGAACGGAGTATTGCCGATGTCGAGCCAGTTGACCTTATGGGATACATCCAATGTCACTTCTTTGGAGGCGGCGAATTTTGGTCTCTCGCCCTGCGACAGGCTGGATGGCCAGACGACCGCGAAGTTTGGACAGGGAGTTGTCCCTGTCCGAGTTTTTCCGCAGCGGGCAAAGGACAAGGGTTTGCAGACCCTCGTCACCTCTGGCCTCATTGGGCACAACTCATCCGCGAGTGCCACCCTTCAACAATTTTTGGAGAACAGGTTAGTGCAGCGATTGGACATGGGTGGCTCGACCTTATTCAAACTGACTTGGAAGCACAAGACTACGCCGTTGGGAAGGCAGTATTTGGAGCGTGCAGCGTCGGCGCTCCGCACATCCGGCAAAGACTTTACTTCGTGGCCAACTCCTTGCGCGGAGCAAGCCAACGGAGAACCAGAAGCATTTTTGGAGCGGAAGCGACGAGCGGTGATGCGGGGAGTGCAGATGGGCGTTGCACTGACCGACCTGAATATGGTGGCGAAACTGAGTTCGTGGCGCAGTCCCAATGCACGACTGAATGGGGGCGGGGACTATTCAGACCCGGAGAAAGCAGCGAAGCGACTGGAACAAGGACATCAGTTGAATCTCAGCGAAGAGGTGTTGATATCGGCATGGCCGACACCGCAGACGCACGACGACAAGCTGCGAGGCAACACGGAAGCGGACCATCATTTTTTCCCGCACGATCTGAGCAATGCGGCAACTCTATCCAGTTGGCCGACACCATCGGCAACCGAGAGGAGCGGTCAGGGACCGTTGAACTCGTCACTGATGCAGGATGCTCGTTTGGCATCGTGGAGCACACCACGGAACGAGGATGCGGAATCGGCGGGGATGCGACACAGCCGGGGAACGGCGGATACGCTGACGGCGCAAAGTTCGCTTGCAGCGTGGTCCAGTCCATCCGCACGGGATTGGAAGGATACAGCGGAAATGGCGACGACCGGAACCAATCCGGACGGGTCGGAGAGATCACGACTGGACCAGTTGCCGAGGCAAGCGAACCTGGCGGGCTGGCCAACTCCGATGGCGGGAAGTCCGGCGACAGAGAACTACAACGAAGCGGGCAACAACGACAGCAGCCGGAAGACGGTGGAACTGTGTGGATGGGCATCTCCGAAAGTAAACGACGACAATCTGGATCGGCGCGGCGCAGAGGCGACGAAGAAGGAATGGAATCGCGAGAACGCGAGCCGCAGCAGCCTACCTCTGGAAGTGAAGATGCTGGCTGCGTGGCCGACACCAAATTGTCCGAATGGTGGCAGGGTGCAGTCGGACGAAGTGACTATGACCCAGCGCAAGACGGATGGAACGAAAGCACAAGCGGCGCTGGAGAACGTAGCACGATTGAGCGGTCCGGTCCGGTTAACGGCTGGTGGGCAGGTGCTGACTGGATCGGATGCCGGGATGGAAAGTTCCGGCCAGTTAGACGGGGCTCATTCCCTTTGGCTCCAAGGTATCCCGGAAGAGTGGCGGAACTTCGTCTCGCAGGCGACGCAATCTGTATCCCTGCAGCGCAGACATTCATCAAAGCGTTCATCGAAATCACCGAGGCAAAACGAGGCAAATGAAAGTTAATGGAATCCAAGGTCGATATTTGGATGCCGCTGGCAATCGGAGATTACCTGGCGGATACATCCCATTTGGACACGACCCAGCATGGCGCTTATCTGCTGCTGCTGATGCACTATTGGCGCAAAGGCCCGTTGCCCAACGATGCGGAACAGCTCGCCAATATCTGTCGACTAAGCGCAGAAGCATGGGCAATTAATTCTCGAACCATTCTGCCTTTTTTCAAGATTGAAGAGGACGGCATGTTGCACCAGAAACGACAAGACGCTGAAAGAGAAAAAGCCCTTAACCAGAAGCGGCGCGGCGTGGCCGGTGCGCAAGGAAAATGGTGTACGAATGGACAGGAAGAGAAGATGAAGCGGTCGCAACGACTAGCCGAAGCTCGTAAAAAAGGAACTCACACGGCTGCGGAATGGGAACTCTTGCAGACGTTTTGCAGGCATCAATGTGTTCGTTGCCAGGCATCTGACGGTGACTTAGTGAAAGATCACATCGTGCCTATTTATCAGGGTGGGTCGGACTCGATTGACAACATTCAGCCCCTATGCCGTAACTGCAACGCGAGCAAGGGTCCAGAGACCATCGATTACCGTCCAAATGGCTGGCAAAATGCCTGCAAAATGCCTACGGAAATGCCTACAAACGTCTGGACATTACCATTACCGTCACAATTACCTTCACCAATACCTTCACCAAAAGAAAAAGAACTGCCGGAAATCGCAAAAAACGCGATTTCCTCGTCGAACGGCAAGCCGTTGGACGACAGTCCGGATTTCCAACTTACAAACGATTTTGAATTTGAAGAATCTACCACTCAAACCAACCCCAGGAAAAAAACAAAGCCGGAACTGGACAAGGCCGTACGCGAAGTCTTCGCCTACTACCTCGACGTGATGAATCTTAATCCTTCCACCTACACCCTGACACCGAAGCGCCGTCAAAAGGGATTCAGTCGGCTTTCAGAAGCGCTGCGCATTTCTCATGGCGATCTGAACAATGCCGTGGAGTTGATGAAGGGAGCAGTCGACGAGTTGGCAACTTCAGACTGGCACATGGGCCGCGACGAACGCACCAACGGTAAGCGCTATTGCGATTGGGAAAATCATCTTTTCCGTAATACCGAGCAATTTGAAAAATGGCTTCAGCAGGCGCAGGACGCTGCTGCGAGGGAGGTCAAACATGTTTGAAGTTCTTGTCCGAATGAATGCTTTGGAACTGAAACTCTTTCGCAGGGCTTTGGCCAAAGCGGCAGACGATGGATTACTGGAACCAACAGTTGCCGTACGGCGGATCTGCGAACTGGATGTATTGCGATGGGAAGCGGAAGAGGCAACGAACCAACCATCTGAATTGCCGTTGAAGCGGAGAGTGGCATGAATCGACAAAGACCGGTTTACGTGAGGCGTTATGGACTGAGCAAAGGACAGTCAAAGCATATTTTTTCTAACACCAGATTGCTGGATCAACTTGCTGCCTGCAAAAGCGAAGAGGCACGGAGATTATTGTTGGGCGTTTCAATAAAGACGAATCACGAAGCTGAGCAGAAAGAGAAAATGGCGCATGTCTGAGTTCAAACCTACTTTCGATCAGGCTTATGCCTACTATGCCTATCGGCTACCGATGGAGCGGTTGCCAAAGCGGGACAGCGTCAATGCGCATTGCCCATTTCACAAAGACGAGAATCCGTCGCTGAGTCTGAATCTGGCCAAAGGGATTTGGAACTGCCATTCCTGTAACGCGTCGGGAGGAATGCTGGACTTTGAACGAAAGATGATGGCCACGGATGTGGAAACGTCCTGGGCGCAGATATATCGCATCACCGGCATGGAACCTCCCAAAATCACGCACAAGCTGGTGAAGGTCTATGACTACACGGACGTGACTGGAAAACTGCTCTACCAGAAGCTGCGCTACGAACCCAAGGATTTCAACCAACGGCAACCGGATGGCAAGGGTGGTTGGTGGTACAACCTCAACGGCGTGAAAAAGGTGCTTTACCGCTTACCGGAGGTGGTGACATCAAAACTCTGCTTTTGTACTGAAGGCGAAAAAGACTGTGACAATTTGCGCAATGCGCTAACTGTAGCCGGCATTAAGGACTTTGCAGTAACGACCACCTTTGACGGCGCAGGACATTGGAAACCGGAGTATGCGCCCTATTTTACAGGGCGGATGGTAGTGGTGATTCCCGACAACGATGCCAAAGGCAAAGCACATGCACAAACCATTGCAGCCAGCGTGAAGCCGTTTGCAGAAAGAGTGAAATTGGTTGAACTGCCAGGATTGCCAGAAAAGGGCGATGTCTCGGATTGGCTGGAAGAATCTGTTATCGGAGCGGCAGATCAATCTATCAGCGAGATTTTACAGACTCGAATCAAAGAGTTGTTTTCCTTAATAAAGGCCACGCCTTTGTGGTTACCAGAACAAAGCGAGCATGTGCTACTCGAAGAGATGCGCGATTTTTTGGATCGAGCTCCGGAAGAGATTGACTGGCTTGTCGAAGGATTGATTCCGGTGCGGACGCGCGGCTTGATGGTGGCAGACGGCAAAGTCGGGAAATCGCCATTGAGCCTTGATCTGGCACTGGCGCTGGCATCGGGTTCGTCATGGCTGGGCCACGTAGTGCCCAAACGGCGGCGCGTGGCAGTGATTAGCCGTGAGGATGCGCCACAGGAGACTGCTCGGCGTCTGAAGTTGCTTTCAGCCGGAACGGCGGCGCGCGCCGAATACAACTGGGGCCAGATCTGGCTAAACACCATGGACCAGAGTCCGCTGTTTCATTTAGACAACTTCGAACACGTAGACCCGCTAATCAAAGAACTGCAGATGGAGCAGTTCGATCTGGTCATTTTTGATGTGCTACGCAATTTGCACTCCGGTGACGAAAACGATAACACGGTGATGGCGGCAGTGATGGCAGCGCTGACGCAAATTCAGGTAGAGGCGCGATGTGGAGTATTGCTGTTACACCACATCAGCAAAGCACAAAGCACAAACGTCTTTCGCGATGCGCGCGGAGCCGGCGCGATTCATGGTTGGACGGAATGGGGCGTGGGATTGACGGTAGTGGACGAAACAGTACCACGGCGTCAATGGGTGCGCAAGGTGGAATTTGAGCTGAAGTATGCTTGTCCAGCTGATCCGGTGCATTTCATGATTGTGGGCGATGAGACAGCGTTGCGCATTGAACTGACTGAATCGGAAGAAAAACCAACTATGACACCACGACGCAGCAAAGTACGAGAGATTGCGAATCGAGATTTTCCGCCACATTGGACGGAAAAAACAGAAAGAGAAGAAGCATGAAAGAACTGACAAAGGATGTTTCAGTCGAAGCTGCGGAATTAAACGCAGCGCGGGAACATGTGGCCTATTGGCAACGGGAGTTGCGTTTGGATCATCTGGATATTGACGTGGAACTGATGCCTCGTGATGAAGATGGCAATCTGGCGTTGTCACTGATCGCTCCGCTGCATCACCGGCAACGGTTGCGAATACGGCATCCCGAAAATCGAAAGCCCTCGGAATTGCGCGATATGCGGCAGGATCTGGAAACGGCGATTGTACACGAATTGCTGCATACAAAAGAAATTCCCTGGCGCGACCATCCATCGGTGCAGAAAGTGCTGGATGAAGACACATGGTTGAAGCACCTGCATGAGGATTCAATTGATGCGATTGCAGAAGCTCTGGTACGGGCACGGCGCGGTGAGCGCAGATAGGAAGAAACGATGAGGGGAATCAACATCTTTGCTGGCTTTATTCAATGTTGTGTGAGGTATCCGATTTGGTTTTTTCTTGTTTACACGGTTCTTACCACGATTCATCCGGACCGCCTGATTTGGTTTCTTTTTTGGGTTTATGTGTCATTGGGGATACTGACCACGTTGGTTCAAGGAGTGATCGAAGTAATTGAAAAGAACGACACCAAAAAGTAAACGCAGGAGACAGCATGTATCAGATTTTGGAGGGTGATGTGACTGAACAACTAAAGACGCTGGAGAATGCGTCAGTGGACGCCATTGTCACGGATCCTCCGTATGGATTGGAATTCATGGGCAAAGACTGGGATGCTCCGTGGAAGACCGATCATAGACAGGGATTTTACGGTACCATGCAGATTTCTGACAGCCCATTTGGACGTAGTAAGGTCCGCACCGGAAATGGCGCAAGTTACGGTGCGGATGCGCACATCATGCAGGCGCTGCAGGACTGGCATTTCCACTGGGCCAGTGAAGCTCTACGTGTGTTGAAGCCGGGTGGTTATCTACTGGCTTTTGGTGGCAGTCGTACTTATCACCGCTTGGCTTGCGCTGTTGAGGATGCGGGATTCGAAATCCGTGACCAGATTATGTGGATCTACGGATGCCTTGATGAGCAGACTGAACTTGTGGCCGAAAGCGGCGTAAAGCCATACCATAAAGCCAGAATAGGAGAGCGCATATTGTGCTACGATCTTGAGAACGGCAAGTATTCTTACCAGCCGATTCTGGAGATTGTCGAGTATGACTACTGCGATACCGCCTATCGTCTTATCGGAGATTTTGGGGAGCAAGTTGTTTCCAGAAACCATCGTTGCATTGTTGAACAAAACGGAAAAGAAGTATTCCAAGTTGCCGAAACGCTCGGGACCGAAGCGCGTGTACCCATTCTGGAAGGTTTGCCAGAGTTGCAGCAAGCCCTTTCCGACCTTCAATCGAACACAAGCGGCGCGAAAGAAATCATGCAGCCCGAAGTGTTCCAAGGCGCTGATTGGGAAAGCGAACAGCAGAGCGACGCCACTAGAGCAAAGGAAAGGGGAGGTAATTACCTGCGTGGTTTGCCGAGCCAAGAAGTGGGTTCCGTCTGCATGGTTGAAGAAAGTAAAGAAGCCAACATGCAGCCGCAAGTGCAATGGCGTTCTCAGGGGCGCGGAGTGGAAGAAACATGCGCACGAGGGACGGATGCACTGGACGTCGGAGTCGGAGTCGGCGATGAAGGTACGGATGACAGGCGAGAGCAATCCGGGGTGGAAGGGCGGGCTAACCTACCGGAAACGCAAGGGCGCTTATGCGGATCAGTCAATCAAGTACGTCCGCTGTCCGCTGGAATTCCAGAGCATGGCGCGGAAAGACGGCTATGTTATGGAACATCGACTGGTGGTGGCAAAGGCGATAGGACGGCCATTGTTGCGAGTGGAAGTGGTTCATCATCGGAACCGTCGTGCGGTGGACAACGAACCGACAAATCTGATGCTGTTTGCCACCAATGCGGATCACAAGGCGTACGAGCATGGCGCGGACATCAAACCGTTGTGGTGCGGGTTTTGCCATTCCACTATGTCGGAAAAGTCTGGTGCTTGCATGTGCCGACGGGAGCCTTTGTCGCTGTCCGTAATGGCGTAGCTTTTCCTACCGGAAATAGCGGTTTTCCAAAGTCGCTGGATGTAAGCAAGGCAATTGACAAAACGGCTGGTGCCGAACGGGTGATTGTTGGCTCAAAGAAAGATTTGCCGGGATACTCACTGAAGCCAGATAAGGGACGTGGTGTTTATTCCCCAGATGGACGAAGCAGTGAAATAGAGTGTGCAATTACAGCACCAGCGACCGACGCTGCAAAGCAGTGGGCTGGCTGGGGTACAGCGTTGAAGCCGGCGCATGAACCAATAGTTGTTGCGCGTAAGCCGTTGATCGGTACCGTGGCGGCAAATGTTTTGAAGTACGGAACCGGAGCACTGAACATCGATGCGTGCCGCGTGGGTGAGTTTGTCAATACAACTCCAAGTGGTGTGGACCGGCGCAATCAAACATTGGCCAATATGGGATATCGGCCCAACGCGTATCAGGTTGGACAATCAGAATTGAGCGGGGCCATTGGCCGCTGGCCTGCCAATGTAATTCACGATGGCAGCGAAGAAGTGCTTGCAGTTTTTCCTGACGCACCTGGAGCGCTGGGGGTGGTTACCGGCGAGGAACCGAGTTCTCCCACTCAGGATATTTACGGAAACTTCAAAAAGCGCGCTACCTCCAATCCGCGCGATGGGGAGCCGAGTGCCCAGCGCCGCTACGCAACCAAAGGCGCAACCAACTTCGCAGCGTTGCCGGGCGAACGTCGGATCGATTCGGGTTCTGCTGCGCGGTTTTTCTATTGTGCGAAAAGTAGCCGCCAAGAACGCAACACGGGCTGCGAAAATCTTGGCAAAAAACCACTGCTTTGGTCTTTAGGTACCCAATCGCCGGGAACTTTTCAGGCGAAAGGTACCGACCACAGTGCGCAGAATTTCCATCCGACGGTCAAACCTATTGCTTTAATGGCTTATCTCTGTCGATTGGTAACGCCGCCGCAAGGGACCGTACTGGATCTGTTTATGGGTTCGGGATCGACGGGCATCGCGGCATTGCGCGAGAAATTCAATTTTATCGGTATCGAAGTAAACCCGGAATACGTGGAGATTGCGCGGCGGCGCATTGAAGCGGATGCGCCGTTATTCAACAAGGAGGGGTGATGTGTCTGAAACGAGAGATGAAAAGAAAGGAGGATCGAGATGCTGATTGACGATTTGGTAAAACCGGTGAAACAGGAACGAAGCGATCTGGATGAACGTCTGTTGCAGGCGGATCGAAATATTTCAGAAGCTTGGATAGGGTTGACCAAACGGTCGATGCTGATTGGTTGGGAAGGTGCTTTCATCAAGCGCTACAACGGGTGGGAGCGCTTGGGCTACATGGATGAAAAGCACTATCGGGCTGACAAAGGCATTGGCCGTTCGACCTGGTACAAGATGGTTGGGCTGGCAGAACACTTTCCCAATGTGAGCAAAGAACAGTTTCTTGCCATGTCAATCGAAAACGCCGAGCAACTGGCAGTAGTGCCACTGGAAGCACGAGAGAATCCAGCATTGCTATCGGCAGCGGCCACAAAAACAGCGCGGGAATTTGAGAACGATTTGGTATCTGACACGGCGGAGCGCGAGAACAAGCCGGTGAGCGAAGTCTTTGTCACCATGAAATGGCGTATCAGGCAGGCGCAGCGCGAAGTGATCGAGCGTGGATTGGAAGACTGGCAGCATGAGCACGGCATCGACGATCCCGGCTACGCGTTGGAGTTGATGATTGCTGAGGTGCACGACCGACCGACGCTGGTTGGTTTTATGACCGAATCCATTCCGCGACTGAGTCGAGCAGTAATGGCGGCTGAAAGCCAGGAGGATCTGGAAGATCTACGCAAGCTGTTTGCCAGGCACATTCAGGAGATGGGTGAAATCCTGAAGATGTGTTGCGGAGAATTTAATGCCGAGCAAGAAGCGGCTTAACGATGTCGCCGTCCTGCATCTCCCACTGCCGGTGGGAACGAATCGAAAGCAATTCCGGTTCGCAGGGACGGATTACGTCCCACGGAAGTGAAGTCGACTGACGTGGGTTTGGCTCGGGGAGTCTGGTCCTATAAGCACGCTGGATTCCCCGCTTTTTTAAGGATTTTTGAGATGGTTTTTCCAGCAAACCCAAATGTTTTACGGTCGACCGGATATCGGTTTTTGGAGCTTGGAACATGTGATGGGTGCAACGCGATCGTGGAATGGTGGCGAACGCCAAAAAAGCGTCAGATACCGATCAATCCAATGCCTGCGGAAACGTCGCCAGCACAGCCTCATTGGGCGATCTGCCCGGTAGTAATGCGGTGCAAACAAAAAACGGTTGTGAACAAAAACTGAGGAGGAAAGCGATGCGGAGATGTTGGAAAGGTCGAAACAAAAAAACAATTCTGCAGTCCGAAAACTTAAAGACGGCAGAGAAATTTGCAATCTGCTGACCAAAGAAGGACGCGATGAATACATGCGGCGCATCCGCACGATGTGGGAGCGGCAGGGACGGCGGTGCTGTCTGGAAGGCTGGATCAAAGAGTGTCCAGGAGCTTTGAAAATCAGCGATGCAACTTTTGAGCACCAGGATGGGCGGGGCATGGACGCCGGGCACCGCGACGACAGGATCGAGAAACCCGATCCAAAGACGGGCGAGATGAGGCCCTATAACGGAGCGGCGCACGCATGGTGCAACAGCAGAAAGTTGTCGAAACGGATGGACTACACGAACTTTTACGAGGTGCCGTAGTGACAATGCAAAAAGTTTACACATGCAACATTTGCGGCACTGATCGCAAAAATGCCAACCATTGGTTTGTGGTCGGCACATCACTACCGGAAAGGTTTATGGCGCAAAACGCAGAACAACCAACGCAATCAACCTCCCGCTGCGGCGGAGAAATGAGAGAAGACAATGAATCGCAGATTCTTCCTGAAGACTTCAATTCCAACAGGCGTCATGGTAGCGGGAGCACCTTCTCTGTTAACCATGGAGGGATGTGATTCGGCTACGCTGAAAAGTTATCTTAACACCGTTTTGGATGCTGCCGAAAAAATTTTAGCATTGAGCAGTTCTACCGAATCCTGGTACACCACTCTGACCAAAGCTATTGCGGCATTGAAGGCTACTGAATCGAGCTGGAGCGGCAGCACGGCGGTGGCTGCAATAATCAGCGCCCTCGACACACTGGAAGCGGTGTTGGCAGTGATTCCACTGACCTCTGGCTATTCAGTCCTGATTGATTTGCTGGTATCAGTAATCGACACGATTCTGACTACTTTCGTTTCGGCAACAGCACCAGCGGCGATTCCTAAAGCGATGGCTATGGCTAATGCGCACCGCGGTCGTATACCGCTGAAGAAGCCACACCTTTTTCAGAGCAAAGTCGGTGCTTTTAAGCAGCAATGGAATGAGCTGGTATCTGCCAACCCCGATTTGGCAAAAGCAAAACTGTAATTTCGATGGGAGCAGAAAATGCATTGTCTGGGCAGAAAGGCAGTAAAAACTGATACGCGCACGCTGCGTTTGGCAAAATATCTCACCCCAACCCTTCCCTCTCCGCCACCGGCAGTGGACTGGACAAAGGGAATCACGTCGTTTGGCGAAATGCTCAACAATCAGATTGGAGACTGCACGATTGCCGGGTTGGGACATGCAATACAAATATGGAGCGCAAACACCAGCACGGAAGTTACTCTTTCCGACACAATCATCCAAAGCGCCTACGAGGATTGGTGCGGTTATGATCCAAACGATCCAGATACAGATCAGGGAGGAATCGAACTAGATGTTTTGGCCGATTGGCGCAAAAATGGTCTGGGCGGTCACAAACTTTTGGCTTTTGCTGATTCCAGCGTGGCGAACCTAACCGAAGTGCGCACCGCCATCGACTTGTTTGGGGGCGTCTATATCGGACTGAATTTGCCGATTTCGGCGCAAACGCAGGAAGTATGGGATGACATTGATTCAAAAGACGAAAATGACAACCTGGCGGGTTCGTGGGGAGGCCATGCGGTTTTTGTGCCAGCTTACGATACCAGCAGTTTTACCTGCATCACCTGGGGCACTCTCAAAAAAATGACAACAGCTTTTTGGTTGACGTATTGCGATGAAGCTCATGCGCTGCTATCGCCGGACTGGATAGCACAGACTGAGCAACCCGGACGCTTTGATCTGGCGACTTTGCAGACGGATCTGGCTCTTATTCACTAGGTTTAAGCAATAATATAAACCAAAGTGCGGCGCTTGTCGAGTCAAACGCCGCACTTGTTTTTTTTGAGTGGCTAAACGAAACAGGCTTGTTAAAATGACACAGTAAACAAAGAAGGAGGAAAAAATGCAGTGTCCTATTCACAAGGTTGAAATGGTTTGCCCGGTTTGTGTGGGATCAATGGGAGGCAAACGCGGCGGGAAATCCCGCACGGAAACCAAGCAGAAGGCTGCGCGGAAGAATATCCAGAAAGCACGTGAAGTGCACATCGAAAAGGCACAACAAAGAAAGGCATTGGTTCTGCCACAGGAAAAAATTGACCGGAAAACGATTTGGGGTATAGATGATTGCCGCACTTATTTTTCAAGGTATCCCAGAAGAAATGTTAAAGCAAGCGATCTAATTGCCGCTGCTTCCCCCACAAAAAAAGCCAGTGCCCGCCTCTATGCAAGACAACGGCTACACATGCTGGCACAACGCGGCGAGATTGTACAGATCAGCCGAGGGATCTATCACAAGGCTGAAACGCACTAAAAGCAAAAAAATTACGATGCGCGCAAATTTTTGTGGACAAATGGCTCCTTTTCTCTTAAATTGGTGGCCAAGTCGAATCCTTTTTGAACCGAGGACTTATGCGAAATACAACAATGATGGAGAAGCTTGCAGCTGTCTTTCCAGTGAGAAAAGAAGAACCAGAAGAAATACTGTTAGACTCTATAACACTTCCTGTTCCGGTCGAAGAGGAAGTCCCTCCTGCGCCCGAACCCTCAGCAAAACCAACAATTTCGGTTACAAAAGCAAAGAGCACGGTCACAAAAGCAAAGAAGAAAAAAGTTACACCCGCAAAGAAATCATCTTCCAAAGCAAAAAAAGTTACGACCCAGGTAGAAACCACAGACACTGTGACAATCAGGATTGTAGACACTACAAACGTAGACACGAATGAGAGCTTAGGGCCGCGCTATATTCCTAATCCCAAACTGAAAAATCCATTTTCCGTTCATGTCTATCCGGTTCTTGCTCCGGGACAGAATGATGATCCATATGCCGAAGAGCCGGAAACGCCCGTTTTACCGCTTGAAACAAAGCAGTCTGGTACGGAAGCGGTATCCGGGAAAGTGGAAGATGCACAGACCCAAGAACCAGTCGTTTTACAAAATGCTCCCTTAGTGGTTGAAACATCTCAACCAGAATCGACTTTGCAGATTGTTGAGGAACTAAAGGAAGAGTCCACTATGAATGCGACCCAGGCCGTTATTGTTTCTCCTGAATCGGCAGAGAAAATCTCGCTGGTACCCCAACTAAAGTCAGATCTTCCCGTCGAGATCAAAGATTCCCCCAAACCGGAGGAAAAACCTGCTGTAGTTGTATCTTCATCGTCGAATCTTGAGTGGCTGAATAAACCCACACCTTTTAAAGACCATCTGAAAGGGATGGTGGAAAACCTGAGCGATGCCAAAAACAATATCGCGTTCACTCTGGAACAATTGCGAGCACGGCAAAAAAAGCTGGAAAGCGAACTGTTTGAAGTACAATTTTTGATCGAGCAGCAAAAAGACAATCTGCGACAACTCGACGACACAATCTCTGCCTGTGCCCTTGTCGCAGAACAAAGCGCGAGCATACCACCAGGACTGCTTACTTCTGTTACGGCTCATAAAACACACGCTAAAACAGAGGATTATACCAACGGAAAAATCAAACATCGAGGTCTGGATGATCCAACTGCGTGCCACCAGGGGGATATTGTGAAGTTTTTTGCGATGCATCCGAATTCAGACTGGACATCTTCAACAATCCTCGAAGAGTTGCCGGAGATCAAGCGAGAACACGCAAAAAAATATTTGAACGTATTGCTTCCGACGATGTATAAGGGCGGTAAAATTCAGCGGGTAGGTATCGGCATCTATCGAGCACTGGAAAGTTAATTTGAAGGGAAGAAAGAGATGGAAGATGAATCCGAATCACTGTGGATTGGGACGTATATTTTGGATGATCAGGGAAATGCTCATCCGGAATATGATATTTTGACATGGGCAAAATGGATGGAAAAATCTGGTCGACCGTTAGTCTGCACTGAATTTGCGTGGGGAAGAGTCTCGACGGTCTTTCTTGGCCTGAATCACAATTTTTTTCCAATGAAAAACCCTTTGAATTACAAACCGATCCTATGGGAGACCATGGTTTTTGGCGGCCCACTGGATATGGCGCAAACGCGCTACACGTCGCAGGAAGAGGCATTCGCGGGCCATAAAGCGATGGTGGAGAGATGCATTGAAGAACAACAAAATCCGGAAGACAAAGTTTATCTGGAGAGAATGACAAAAATAGCAAAGCTGATGGAAGATCAATGAACAACGAGGTACTTTATTCTTCCCTGCGATGTCGAAATGATTGCGTTAGATCAAAGCCCGCCTTCAAAATCTTTTGCCGATTTGTGACCTCAACAGGCGGTTGTTGATCTGGAGCACTGTTCAGAGTATTGCCGACGAAATAGGCCAGATCCTGATACATCCGACTGGGCGGAATCAACGTTGGCATTCCAACTGTCTGCAAGATCGGGCATTGCCCAGCAATAGTGATACAGGTATTCGATGATTTCCATAAGCCGCAGGCTTCACGCACAACAAAGACGGGTGCTTGAATCTGCCTCGATAGATCAACCAAAAAGGGCTGTTCGATTCCATAAGGAAACGAGTGCCTGGCCCAATACCTACGTTTCTTTTTTGTAATCTCTGCTGTTTCTTCTGGCGATTGCACTTTGAAATTGTTGACATTGGTAAAACGGGAACGGTACATTCCCATTCCCGGCTGAGTCATCCGATATAGCTTTGCAGCCACTACCAAAAAAACAGTTTGCGTTTCCTGTTGATCGCGGCAAAACATGCTCGTCAAATCGCGCAGCGGAGAATCGCCCTCTATCTCAATTTGAAGGTTGGATTCGTTGATCTTATTTCCGTTATTTTTTTGTGGAACTAGACGCTTGCGAACGTAGACTATGCGCGGATCGCCGCCGCCAAACTGATTGGCCACAAAGTCGCAGTAATCTTTGAACGGAGATTGAATAACCACGATGTTCCTCGATTGTTTTTTGCCGCCTTTGATAAGGTAAACAAAAATAACTGCCGAATGTCATACATTGCATCTCTGCGATGCACTCTATGTTCATTGTGCCTTTGAATCAGCCGGAGTGATGGCACTCAAGCATGTTGCATCTGTGCGATGCACTTTTGGTTCAGTGTGCCTGCGCTAAACGCCGCGATGGCTGTCATCAAATGGTTGCATCTGCCCGATGCACTGTATGTTCTTTATGCCAAGAAACTGGGACAGAGAACATGTCTTGGAGGAAATGTTGCATCTGTCCGATGCACTGTAAGTTCATTGTGCCCGATGCCAATCGGTAAGCGTGCAGCCAGCAAGGGGTTGCATCTATGCGATGCACTTTTGTTCATTGTGCCTCGTTCCGTGATGTGATATGGCGGCACGCACTTCGTTGCATCTATGCGATGCACTTTATGTTCATTGTGCCGGGGCTACCAATGGCGAATGCGCTTAGTGACGTGGTTGCATCTATGTGATGCACTCTTGATTCAGTAGGCTGGACGACACAAAATGATTCTATCACCGATCAAAGACTGTCAGGCAACAGAAGATTCGGCTGTATAGGTACCAGCGATGAGCGCTTTGGCGATTATACCGCTGGAATCGGGCCACGCAGCGCGGGAAGCCAGACCACTCCGATAGCTGGCACGCACAGGATTCTGTTTGATCCATGCATCGTAGGTTGCGTATTGTTGTAGCCGCATTTGAAAGAGCAAAACTTCCTCTTCCACGGCGTTTACGGCGGCAAGCGTTGCTGGGCCAAAATTTCTGTCAACTACAAGAGAAGCACCTGTTTTGACCAACGCTTTTTGCAGATTTCCGATGCCAGTAGGCGTGCCCTGATTGACACAATCGTCTAAAATTTTGGTGGCTACATTTTGATTGGTGATTTGATTGTAAATCGAGTTCCAAAAATACTTCTGATAAAGCATTGTGGCTTCTTCGGCAGTGACGGGGAGCGAGATACCCAGTTGCACACATTCCGCCGTCGACCAACCGTAACGGGTAAAACCACCTGGATCGGCACGTAAGGTTCCCGCTTTACCTTCGTGTTGTAGAACAACTGGAATTGCCAAAGAAAAATCAGCCACGGGCTACCCCCAGACTCATCGCAAGTGCGCTAAGACGCTTGTTCAGATCTTTTTGTCGCAAATATTTACCAAGGTTCCGCAGCACAAGCTGACGACCAACCGGGCCGCAGCGATCTATAAAAAAGATGCCGTTTAGATGATCGATTTCGTGCTGCACAATGCGTGCTATAGCACCTTTGTATATGCGTTCTATACCAGCATCGGGATCTTCAAGCGTGCCGAACCTGATCTGTACAATCTCGCTGCGCCAAACTCGTGCATTATTTTTGCCAACTGGAGGAAGACTGAAACAGCCTTCTGCACTTAACAGATCGCGACCACCGAGGTTCATTATTTTCGGGTTGACGAGAACTTCAAAATGGCCGGGAACAGTAGCAGCAATAGCCAGCTGCACAAAAATGCCGAGTTGTGGCGCCGCCAAGCCCAGACCGTCGTGGCGCTGACAATACCGAGTCATGATGCTGAGCAGCTCCGTGATTTCTGACGAAACAGGTTTCACAATCCGCCGACAGGGCTTGCCAACAAGATCGGACCGGTAAAACAACAACTCAGGTAGAGTAGACACGGAATGACCTCTGCACACGGACTAAATTGCATAATACATGCGTCCGTTTGAGAGGTCGTTATGTGTTTTGATCAGTCGCAAAAGGTTAAATATGAATTAGCAAAAATCGTTCCAATCGTCGTTTTCGGAAGAACGTTTTGCAGATGCCGATTGGTTGGTGGATTGATTGGGAGCAGAACCAGCCAGTACGAGTTCTTCGATTTTGACCTGAACTTGATATTTCTTTTCGCCGGAACGGGGATCTTCCCAGGAGTGCGTTTCGAATTTGCCCTCGACATAGAGCTTGCTGCCCTTTTGGACGTATTTCTCAATGACATCTGCAATACGTGCGTAGCCAACCAGCGTGTGCCATTCAGTTTTTTCTTTCCACTCACCGGATTTGTCTTTGTAACCATCACTTGTGGCCAGGGTAAGCGTAGCCACACTCACACCGCTGGGCAGTGCACGGATCTCAGGGTCTTTACCGACATTGCCCAGCAGGATTACCTTGTTGATGCTTTTTGCCATAACGCTCCTCTGTCTGCTGTCTGCGGGCATCATAGCGCAAGTCGAGAAAAACCGCGATGGCAATCTATTGACTCAGATTTCATTGTATTTGTCTGATGCGCTCTTGGGTCAGCGTGCCAAACGACAGTTCCGTTATGCAATCCTGGAATCGACGTTGCACCTGCTCGGTGCACTCCTGGTTCAATGGGTAAATCAAAAAGATATTAATCGCCCGAAATTTTCAGTTGCATCTATCCGATGCACTGTTGAATCGGTGTGCGTGGCTTATTGAAAACAAACAGGCATCATTCTACGTTGTTGCATCTGTGCGATGCACTTTATGTTCATTGTGCCATCCTAGTCTTAATGTTCAGCGGAGCGGAGGTCCGTTGCATCTGTTCCTGGGAGTGCTCCATGCTCAATTGTCAAACCCACTGCTGCCGCTGCGAGCGCAATATCTTTGAGTCTGGTGTTTTCTTCTTCCAAAGATTGCAGTTGGGCAATTAAAGTGTCAATCATTTTTTTCTGTATAGCTATAAGTTTTGTGCACCAGTAATTGCGCCATATCACCGGCACAGCCAATAGCATTGCAATAGTAAAATCGGCAATGCACCATCCTCTGTGATGCAAAAGATAATTGATGGTAAAAAAATGCCGAGCGTGAAAAAAAGGATGCAATAAATTGCATCGAACAGGCTACGGAAAAATACATTGAGTTTATTGTTCACAGCCACACCTCTACGATGCAGGGATCATCGTTTGCAAAGCGCCCCATACAGTAAAGATTTTTAGGAACCTTTGCTTGTATTTCGGTTAAGGTCTTCGCAAAGGCTATCTTGTCGGTAGGAATCACCTTGGAACCGACAATATCCCAACGACGCAAAACGAACTTATCCGGATAGTCGCGTGGATGGTCGTAAATGACCCATTGTGACATCGTCAGATGAGGCGGTACAGCCAAGTCATTTTCCATCGGAGTATCTACCCTGCTGCACATGGTACATAGCGATGTGCGCCGCTTGCCAGCGGCGGCGCAGATCCATGCGGTGCATGTCGACAGGTGGTCGCTCGTCGCAAAAGGGACAATCGGTCGGAATGCCCCAGCCCCTACCGGTTCGACGATAGCTGAAAATACTCAGCGCACCGACGGGCAAACTGGCGCGAAGGAAGGTCATTTTCACTCGCAATTCTTTCGACAAGCCCCTCGATTTTTCCAACCGTATACGCGACGAACTCGGCTGTAATTCTCGAATCGAATTCTTCGGCTTGCGAAAAGGTACGACGCTTTGAGTAGCCATTGATTTTCTCCTCGGTGGGTGTGGATACAACTAAAGCTTTTTGGGATAAATCGGGATGCACTTTTTGCATGTGGTTCGTCTTTCCTGCTTTGTTTTGCAGAACGCGTCCACAAATATCGCAACTAAAATTCGATTCTTTTTTGCCGGATTTTGGGAATTTCCGGGAGTAAACAGCGGTTTTAGAATTACCAACCACGTGATGAGACGCACGTCGATGGGATGCCCGACCACGCTTATCCTTGAAAGGCCCCCGTCCACATTCTGGACAAAATAAAGAATTCTCAGCAGCCGATAAAGGTGTGGGCGACGACACAGGAGGAAGAATGGTAGCTGAACCGTTTTCAACTGAGGGTGCCTCTGGTTGACTTCCAGCCCTGTCCTTGTTAGGAGTCTTACCCAGACCCAGCTCCTGATATTTTCCAGGATGTTTACTGCGCATGTGATTGCTCAGTGATACCACGTTTTTGATGTCGTCTTTGTCACACAATGGGCATTTCATCTTTTTCCCTCGAAAAATAAATTGCGAGCATACTATCGCAGTTGTGTCTTAAAAGCAAACAAAATCATAGAGTTCCCTCTCCGAAGCAACCCGGCTTCTAACGCTCGGATGCTTTCTGAGGTTCCGGAATCTCAAGACCACTGGTCAGATGGCTTTCGATCCACAATTCTCTGGAAATATCCAAAGAAGACAATGCCTCCTGTATGGTTTTTCCATCGGCAATGCAGCCCGGCAGTTCGGGATGCTTCGCAATCCAATAGCCCTCGGAATCGTATTGCAAATCAATACGGTAATTCTTTTCGGATTTGGTTTGTGTCTCTTCTGTCGTATCGGCAAATGCATCATGAACGCGAAAACGCACAATGATCTGCTTGCAATAAGCACATTGGATCGAAAGCAACTCATCGGCCAGGACTGCCCATGTAGGCGCGCTGGGATGACAGCGCGAATGCACATACATCGGACCAGTATTGCCGCATCTTTTGCAATGAGACAATGCTCGTGTCATGGTTCGACTCTTCCTCTCAAATTCGCCGGTTCGTTTTTTCTGCGGCGCCGCCGACGAGGCGTTTTTTTGTTGCAGAACGAAGTTCCGATAAGGATAGAAGCTTCAGTTTTTTTGTCCTTCATAGCAGATCTGCAAACATTTTGAATTTTGGCCAATAGTGAAAAAGCTCGGGGATTTTTAAGTGCCAACTCAACCAGTTCATCGTTAGAGATCTGTTGGAGCCGGTTTTCTTCGCAAAATCTGAGAACAGCGGAACAATAGATGCAAACTGTCATAGTACCGACGTGCGAAGCGCAATCACCGATCAAATTGCCAGCAGCATCGAGAAGATGGCCGCAGGCAGGACAAGAAATCTCCGGGAGTCGGTATTCATCCATCGTTTATCCTCGCAAACTTTTGCTACGGAAGCCTGTTTTCTACAAACTTGATCTTCAAATCGACGCCCAGCACTTTTGCAATTCGCTCCAGCGTGCGAATGGCGCAAACGCGAGAACCTTCCAGACGGGAGATGGCTGATTGTCCGCATTGCAGCAGAGACGCCATCTCCTGCTGGGTGAGTCCCCGGCGCAGTCGTAGATCTCGAATTTGAGTACCCCAGTGCATTCGTAAACAGGGTAGACCATTTTGAACCGTTGCAACAAAAAATATAGAATTTATGTGATATTTGTATCGAATTTAATATCCAAATATCACATTTACCTCATAAAATTAATCAAGTCAGTGTCAAATCAGATTATTGTCCTCGTTTTTCAGTCGTTCATTTTTTTGGTTTTCTCAGGTTTTTTGCATTTTCTTTGCGTTTGTCCTGACCGCCGCTATTCCAGCGCCAGGTGCGGCAGCTTATGCATCGTTTTTTCAATGGCTTGTCTGGATCAAAGATCCACCGTGCATTACATAAATCGCAAATACAGATTTTTCCGTCCGTGATCATAGCCTCAATTTAAAACACTTTTCTAGTATTCGCAAAATTCATGTGTATTGCGGCTACCAATTAGGTATAATTTGCCTAATTGAAAAGTCCGCAAACCAATCCCAACAAGATCTCGAACGCGCTGGAGCGGATGAAGAGGAGTCAGGTAATGCGAGCAGTGATTTATCTTCACGTCTTCAGGGGAGATGACGCACAACACACAGCCGATCAATTTGACCGGTTGTGTAATTATGTTAAGTCGCAAAAATGGCAACTGGTACACACCTACCGCGATGCACTCACAGGGAAAAGAAAGGATCGCACGGCCTACCAACAAATGCTTGCTGGGGCAGCCCGGCACAAATTTGATGTACTGGTTTTTTGGTCGCTCGACCGACTTAGCCGTGAAGGTATTATGCCTACCATAACGCTATTGCAAAAACTCACTACATTGAATATCGGCTATCGCAGTTTTACGGAACCCCATCTGGATTCCCTTGGTCCTCATCACGAGACTTTGATGGAACTATTAGCAACGCTGGGCAAGCAGGATAAAGTACGCTCAGAGAGCACTAGAATCGGTTTAAAACGGATGCGAGCAAACAATCAGCCTGGTCCGAAAGGTTTTTATGCTCCGGGACGACCACCAGTTCAGATTAACTTGAAAAAAGCAAAAAGGCTGCGCGCGGAAGGACTTTCGTATGAAAAAATCGCAAAACTATGCGGAACATCGAAAGCGACTCTCTATCGCCTTTTAAATCCCCTTGATGAAATCGCCCAGAAACAAAAAAAGGCAGCTTCTGAAAGAAACCACCTTTTATAAAAACGAATTTGTGTTAGCTGGCTTTCTTTTCCAGCATCTCGATTTTGGCGTCGTGGCGTCCAAGCGTTTGGTAAAACTGTGAGAGATCCGATTGTTGCCGATCAAGCCGTGCATTCAGATCAGATCCCATCCTGTCCATGCGACCAGTCAGATCAGAATTCATTTTGTCCATACGTGACTCAAGAGAGCTGAAGCGATTATTATTGAACAACATACCAACAAAAACAGTCACAATCACAGCCGCAAAGCCGTAAACTTCGCTCATAGGAACACTCCTATCTTATTTTACTCTATTCGTTTCATGCGCGCAATTTAATTCATGCAGTCCGGAATTCGGACTATTGCGTTAATCCGAGTTTGGCAAATTCCCGTATCGTAAATTCTTTGCTTTCCGGACTCAGACTGGCCAGGAGCTTCCGTCGACATTCGGCCTCCCGTTCCTTTTTCCTGCGTACAAATTCTACATGGCGTTTTTCCATTTCAGCTTTTTTAGTTTTCTTTCCTCGATTCATCGCTTTCCCTCCTGCCGTATTACTATAGCAAAGGGCTTTTTCTTTGAGAAAAGAATTAAGTGATTTTCTAAATTCGCCGCGTAGAAATACCTGGTTGTCCACGCCAGAAATGGCGGTCTATTTGCGCAAAGGCAGACATTTGGGCAGTGACGGTCGCATCCATACTTTTTTAGATATTGCCAGCATTGAAGTGCAACCGGAATTTCGCGATCAAGGGTACTTCAAAGCATTTCTGGCTCTCTGTCAGGAGATCATTCCCTATGACGGCATTCTGATTGAAAATGTTCTAAGCGAAATTCTGCATAATTATCTTCATCGCCTCGCGCAACGGGATCCTTGGTGGATTGAATTGGAATGGCATTTTCGCTGGGAAAACTTTGGCGGGGCAGCCAGGATTTGAACCCGGAAATTCGGTTTTGGAGACCGACGGTTTTCCATTAGCCTACTCCCCCGCTTATCAAAGGACAAAAGCAAACCCCGGCATGGGCCGGGGTTTGCATATATTTCAACAGGTTAACCTTGAAGGAGCATTACCTTTGTTTAAATCCACACACCACACACGGGAACGAGATGCGACGTTTTCAAAATACATCCATGTGTCTGGCCTTGTCAAGAAACAGCTGCTTCCAGTTCAGCTTTTTCTTTTTCCAATTCAGCCCGGCGCTCTGCCGGCGTCTTGAGGCTCTGCAATTGTGCCTCAATCTGCTTGCGCCGCGCCTGCCGCTTATCATCAACCTTCGACGCTATCTCGCGCCGCAACAGTTTGAGTTGGGTATCAACGAATTCGGGTTCGTCTACTTTCTGCGCCTCATACTCCGCACGCAGAATTCTGCCAAATGCAGCCAGAGCAACCATGTCGTCCACATTCAGACGATCTTTATTAAAGTTCTGAAAATCACTCAGCACGCTACTGCCTCCTTTCCTACGCTTTCAAAAACGTCCTTCAACTTCAACAGCTTTGTGGCCATCACTTCGTCGCACAATGAATACCGATTGGTCCTCATAGTGCTGACAAGATTTGGCAGGGAATAAAAATCAACGCTTTCGTCAATATCGAAAACCTGCATGTCGATACCGGCAGATTGCATCAAATGGGTAAACGCGTACGATTTGTTTCCACAGTGATACAGATATACCGTCGGCTCTTTCCCCGCAAAGGCCGCATATTGCGGATACACATGATGGAAGAACGGTGTCGAGTTCTCTCCACCGTCAGAGACAATGGCAATTCCGTCGATCTCTTCTTTGGTCTCCAGCATCCGCTGTAATCCACAACCGATCGAGGTTCCTCCATTGGCACAAATGTACTGTGTTGCCTTCTGGATCGCGTCCAGTGGCGCTCCGGACACGTCAATGGTCTGCGGCTGGGTATCGAAGAAGACCAGCCACACCCTGCCCTTCACCATTTTGGCCAGGGTTCCTGCAATCCGCCTGGCAATTTCGATGGCCCGCGCCATCGAACCGGACTTATCGCCCAGCACCAGCCAGTTGCCTTCCACACCCATACTCAGCAACTGACGATCCTGCAAACCGCGCAGCTTTTCCTTCAAGCCTTCATCGTCGATGGCTTCAGCTGCACGTGTCGTCTTCAACACGTTTTTTTTGCTCGATGCGGCCTTCTTCAGTGCCTCTTCAAAAGCTCCGCGCAATGCCGGATTGGTCTTCACACCCAGCTTCTCCAGCATTTTGGTGTTGGTCACCACTTCGGTCGGTGACATTTGCTGAATTAGCGCCAATACCACATTCGGATCCTTCATCTTTTCGCCCAGCGCACCGTTGGCCACAATAAATGGAATTCTGCGACTGATAATCTCGCTGGCCGCTCCCACCGGACTCATATCTTTCAGGTGTGTTACCACCTCAAAAACCGATCCAGTTGGCAATGGTGCTCTGGTCTTGTCCAGATGACGCCCATAAAGTACAACATTGATGCGATCCTTTTCCGGTCGCGCGTGTGCCAAAGAATACAATTCCTTCAACACCTTGTGATGCTGCAGGGCCAGCCGGTCCCAATGCCGGTCATTTTCCTTTTCGCGCAGCCATGTCCTCACCAAATGGCGAACGGTGCCCATTCTGCTGGCGTTTCCAAAGGCTTCACGACCGGCAAAGCGAAATGCGCGCAACAGCTCCCGCGGTCCCAGCAGCGCCAAATGCGCCAGAGAGTTTTCCCTTAATTCCGGTGGAAACGCAGGTTCGGCCAGCGTGATTACCGGCAATGCAACCTTTGCATCGCGTATTTGTCCGTTGATCCTGTCCCATGCAATCAGATGTGCCAGAAACTCGGGTTCCTGTTTGGCCGCCGTCATTCCAACCGCCAGATAATCCACAAGCTTGCCGTGCGGCGACTTCGACAACTGAGAAAGAATGTTGTTCTTTGTCAACCCGGTTTCCATGCCATCCTCCTTATGAGATTTTTCTCGCTTTCAGATAGTTCATAAAAAACTCGTAATCAAGCTTTTTCAGAGTGCACCAATCATTGGGATCCATCGCACCTTTGTCTTTGTTGCAACGACGGCAGCAACTCAAATAATTGGAGGTATCATTTTTTCCGCCAATCTCCAGAGGAATGAAGTGATCAATCGTTAACTGCACGTCGCCCATTTGTCGACCGCAGTAGATGCACTTTAGTCCATCCGCCATCCACACTTTTTGCTGAACAGCGCCAGAGATCTCATAACGCACTTTGCGATGAAACACCTTTTCAAGCGAATCCTGAACAAGAATCTCCGGCTGATCGGAACGTTGCAGCCAGTCAGTCCACTCTTCTGGTGTCAGGCGAAAGACGGGGGCCACGATATTCGGACCCGATCCAATCAACGGATCCATGAAACCGACGTTCGGCAACAATAAAACCGCCTGCGCTTTTTCGCCGCCGATCACCAGACCTTCAATTTTGAGAAGAGAGCCAACATCGCCCCAAAGAGCTGGCCGATGGCGCAGATCCAACTGATAGAACCTATCTCCGCTGGCCATTTTCTACCCTCGGTTATTTTTATAGCTGAAAGTCGTTTTTTACGATTTGGAAGCTGCCCTGGGGCTTCCGAAGAAGCCCCAATAACTGCTCAGCGAAAATCAACCAAATATGATGGAGGGCATCGGATTCGAACCGATTTAGAGCACCCCGAAAGGTACTCTTTTAGCCATGTAGCCGATTCAGGTAGCCATTGCTGGCAAGTCAGAAACGGTTTCTGCCCCCCAAAACTCAAAAGGCAAAAGTCGGTTTGCGTTCTGTGCGTGAAAGGCATGTAAGCAAACCAGTATCGCCTAAACTGGCTGGGGGAGACGGGAGTTGAACCCGCTTGGCAGTCTCCATAGGACTGTGCATGTATACGCTCACAGTAGCTGACTGAGCAGCAAGTCGCATGCGTTTCACGTTTTGCTACTCCCCCAAAACTATTCCCCGCAAGTCGTTCGGCAATCCCTTTCGGGATCAGGGTTGGAATCGAACCAACTACCCTCAGATTACAAATCTGATGCTCTACCAAATGAGCTACATGTAAGCCGCACAGTAACGAGGAAACTCAAACGCAACGCAATTCAATATACACCTTTTTGAAATGCTGCCACAAAATTATTTTTTTACTTTTTCGACCAGTCAAATTCGTTGGAAAACATATCGTTGCCGCTTTCATATTCTATTTTAAAATTCATCTCTTCCAGAATCGGCGGTATGATCTGCAGCAGCCCTGGAAGCTTCGGACATTGCATTCCTTTCACCCGTCCAAAAGCTTTACACAACCACGGCCGCACCGGATAAATCACGCATTGAAAGTTCATCTGATCGAGAAAGGCACAATCCGCCAGACGGCGTTTTTGTGCCGTTAGGCGCACGCGTTCCGCTTCAGGTAATGTCGCAATAAAAACGCGAATTTTTTCCAACCTTGCGCAGGAAAGCGGAACCGGTCCGCAACAGCGTGCCTTGCAGGAAGAACAAGGAAAGGAATCGCTCAAGAAGACACCTCAGTCTTCTTCTTCTTCAACTTCCGCGTCTTCGTCCTCTTCAAAAAAATCACATTCACAATCGTCAGCATTGCATTTGCTGTTGCCCGGATAACCCGGATCGCCGCCATGCTCATCTTCACTGTGGCCACACAGACAAATCAACATTTTTTCTTCTCCTTAGAGTTTCCTCTTTGATTTTTTTGCTTCTTGAAGGATCCGTCACTTCCGGAAAGCCACGCTCCAATACCTGATTCAGATTAATGCCATGGAGCGCAATGTAATGGCGAGGCACAAGCCAGGTACGAATCCCAAAAGTAACCCGGATATTTTCACCCAGTTCATCCACCAGCCTCTGCATCATCCAAGGTTTGCCACATGCGCACATCGTCTCTTCGATCATGCGCGCAAATATACTACAAAAAACAGCCTTGTGAAAGGAATTTTTCGGGGTAAATTCTTCTTAATTGAGCGTTGAAATTTTCGCAAAAGCAGCCTTTGTACGCATTTTTTGCCATTCCCGTTGAAACTCGACAAAAATCCTGTCTTCCACATTCTTTGGAAGCATCACGCCATGCTCCATAAATCCGACGAAGTCTATTTCGTTCGACATGTCAAAGCAGTCAAGACATAACAAGGACATTTTGTTTTTCTGTGCTTTGGCCACGCTGCCAGCCGTAGGCCAGATCGTGGCACCACATTGCGAGCAAACAGTTTTTTCGGCATTCGGCATCGGCACAGAGCCGCAGATAAGAACAATCGATTTCTCTTCACACATCTTTTTCCCATCCTTTCTACTTCCATTACAGCACGGGGGCCGGTTTCGGTATCCATTCAAGTCCAAACATCTTTTTCAATTTCGCCAGCACTATCTTCCGACGCCGACCAGGTTTTCCATTCGACGTAATATTGGTTACGTAAAAAAACACGGCATAAAGAAGTTGCGCCAAAGCCTGCGGAAAATCAGTCCATTGATGCGGCATCTGAAAAAGAATAAGCCCGGCAATGAAACCAAATACTATCTGCAATACAATTCGAAACACCGCCTGGAGCTGATCTATTCGCGAACATTCCCTTACAAAGTCTGGACGCCGATGCAATATCCACATAAAGTAACCCACACTACCAACACAAACAAATTTGAGAGTGACAATGACAGAATTCCAGACCGGAGAGGGTATATATAGTAGTAAATAGAGCAGGATCATACCCTGCTCCGCACGTTTCTGGCTGATCGAAAACCATTCTTCCAGCCAGAGTAACAACGTTTTTAGTCGGCAAAAAATCCACTGATCATAACGAATGATCCAATTCATGGGCGCAATTATAACGCGGAAAATGGCGACTGTCTTTGGAATCGAACCAGACTCTCCGGATTTTCAGTCCGGTACTTTTACCCAGTTGGCCTGGCGCATCCAAACGCCTCTATTTCCTCTTCAGCCGCTGAAACCACTGCGGAGGCCATTTGCTGTATTCAAAAGCTTGGCGAGTCCCCTCCCAGAGCCCCTGAAGGACCTCCTGATGCGTCTGCCAGTCATGATTGCTCGGCAACATTAAAAATTGCGATCCATCGCGGTCCCAGGAGTAGGTTTCATTCCCGGCGCATTCGTATTTATGCGGTGTGAGAGCACTGTCGTAATCTGTCAGCGTCTTCAACCATTGATTCTGTTTTCGCCGCACATTGCGGCGCGCGATTGTTTTGTCCCTGCTTGCGCTTCTGCATACACAGATGGCGGAGTACGGACGCCGTATCGATCTGCTCATGTTTTGGTGATCCTTTAGTCACTTACAACACGGCAAACCTCCTTCCAGGTTTTGGTGGAGCAGGAGAGAATCGAACTCTCGACCTCTGGAGTGCAAAACCAGCGCTCATCCCAACTGAGCTACGGCCCCACTTCATTTATCCGTTTCTAAATTCCGGAGTGCAGGGCCGGGTTCGAACCTGCACACAAATCTTTGGAGCTGACGACAGGGATTGAACCTGCGACCCTCCGATTACAAATCGGAAGCTCTACCAGCTGAGCTACGTCAGCCAAATTTTTCACTTACCAGTCAAATTTGTCACTTCTGGTAAATTTGAACGGTGGTTTAAGTGCTGCAAAGATCGCTTTCATCTGCTCCACCGATTGGTCCGATTTACCCATGATGCGCATTGTGACCTTGCCTTCACGCCTGGGATCATGCTTTGTATCAAAGTTGCGGAGCATCTGCATGAACTCCCGCGCATAATCGTCAGGGGAGCTGATTTCCAGAAAAACTTTCATGCGCAGGATTTTACCATGGAGGGAGGAATGGGAATTTTATTTTTTTGGCTGGGAAGGCGGGATTCGAACCCACAACCCCTGCGTCCAAAGCGCAGTGCTCTGCCGGTTGAGCTACTTCCCAATCGTTTTTGTTTCAAACAACTCTGCGCATAGTTCCGTTTTTGCGTTGAACCCAATGCTGGATCTCTAAAATCGATTTTCCCATCATCCATTTAAAAATCGGCGCGGTGTGTTGAACCCAATTATTTTTGCCGACTTCAATACCAGCACAGGCATAGCCAACATCGATCTGCCACAATTGCATTTTCTGATCCATCGATGCCTCGCTTATCACGGATTGGAAAAGTATTGCATCTACCCGATGCACTTTTGGTTCATTGTGCCGCAATAAAGAAGTAATTGCTGCCTGCTGTAAGAGTTGCATCTATGCGATGCACTGTCCATTCATTATGTTGCAAAGTAAGAGCGGCGAACCAGCGCCATGTAGTTGTTGCATCTATGCGATGCACTTTATGTTCATTGTGCCTGGGATTTCCTAGCATCATCGTGTTGGGCCTTACAGCGTTGCATCTATGCGATGCACTGTATGTTCTGTGTACCGTTCAACGCTAATCTCACGCTCCTTGACATCAAGGGTTGCATCTGTGCGATGCACTTTCAGTACAGAAAGAAAAGATATTTCATGTTGTCCTTCCTTTAAATCAAGCAGCCACATTTTTAACTTCATCAAGCAACTCAGGGTGTCGGTCTAAAACCAGGAGCAGCTTTATCAACGCCAAAGACGGCTTACTTTTGCCATTTTCGTAACGCGAAAACGCGTTGACACCACCGCCAAAAATCTCTGCGGCTTCCTTTTGGTCCAGCGCAAGTTTCCTGCGCACGCTGGAAATAAAATTGGGGTCGACGATAGCAGCGTTGACCTGTTTGTTAAACTCCATCATAAACGCGCTTACACGAGTTGATTCCTCTGCATCGTGAATGGATTCCCCGCAGGCCGGGCAGAAATCGCCAGTCACGTTGGGAATCACGGCAGTCTCGCCTTTGTAGGTGTACGAAATGTCACGAGTATCCCGTACCAGTTCGGTCTTCGCACAGATTGGGCATTTCATCTTCATAGCTCCTTGAATGACACGATGAGTACATCGTCAATGACGGTTAATTTCAGGTAAACCTCACCGACGTTTGTGGTGGGTCGATACACATCCTGCCACACTTTATGATCTGCATAGGTGGTCATGGATTTGTAAAAATCCTTCATGGTTAATTCAGAAACCACATTCACCATTCCACGAAAATCAATTCCAAGTGCTGTTGCGCCAGCCAATGCGGTACGTGTTGGATAAACCTTTCCCGCCTGGATCAAAGTTTTGATTCTGGAAAGCGGGCAATGTGGCGTGCGTTTCTCCATAGCAAAACAGTAACCTAATAGGTTACTCACGTCAAGCGTTTAAATTTTTTTGCGTCAACTTTTTCATCGGGATATTGTGGTTGCATCTGCTCGATGCACTCTTTGTTCATTGTGCCAGGGAACTCAAATGGTCATTTGGGCAGACATCGAGTTGCATCTATCCGATGCACTGTTGGTTCAGTGTGCCACATCTCGGGGATACCTTATGCTTTACCAGTTACGGTTGCATCTGTCCGATGCACTGTAAGTTCAGTGTGCCGAGAGCATGTCAGGCTTTTTACAATGGGCGGCAGGTTGCATCTATCCGATGCACTTTATGTTCATTGTGCCGATGCGACAAGCTGAACCTCACGGGAACCGATGAGTTGCATCTGTGCGATGCACTTTATGTTCATTGTGCCGCGAAGCATACCTTTGAGCACTGCATCCAAGAAGGTTGCATCTATCCGATGCACTGTCGGTCCATTCTGCCTGATTGTCTTAAAAACAGTGTACCAAATAGTCCGGGTTGCATTTGTGCGATGCACTCTTTTGTTCATTGTGCCAGAAATCAGCTCCGGCTTTCCGCGGCGGAAGTTCTCGTTGCATCTGTCCAATGCACTGTCGGTTCATTCTGCCATTCATTTCAGGGAATGAGCTATGCCGCTAGAGGTTGCATCTATCCGACGCACTTTTTGTTCATTGTACCCGGCATAGGAAGTTTCAGCCTGGCCGATCCTCTTGTTGCATCTGTGCGGTGCACTCTTGGTTCATTGTTTCTGAACAAGATTCCCTATGCCAGTCTCAACCAGGGTTGCATCTGTGCGATGCACTTTTGACTCCTTGTGCTGCGGCACAACGGGATCTGGTACGGGATGCTGTTGTTGCATCTGTCCGATGCACTCTTGGTTTATTGTGCCACGATCGGAGGAATGATTGCCGGAGAGACTCAGGTTGCACCTATGCGGTGCACTGTATGTTCATTGTGCCCAAAATAAGCCACGAGTTGAACGCAATCATCAATGTTGCATCTGTCCGATGCACTCTTGGTTCCTTGTGCTGCTGATTGTTTCCGGAAAGCGGAGTAATTCACGATGTTGCATCTGTCCGATGCACTCTTTGGATCTGGTGGTTTGGAAGCTCTCCGTGGATTCCTACATACAATGCTGTGAATGGTTTGGAGGCACCCTTGAGCAATATACCCTCAAAAATACCCCCATACATCACTTTGTTTGTTAGTTTACATATTTTCGAAATTAATTACCGCTTCGGATCAAGGTCGGCGTCAACGTGAATGCTTCCACCTGTCACATTGATTTTTCGACTCCAATCAGTGAATCCCTTTTTCTTTACCGTGATTGTGTGCTGTCCCGTAGTCACTTGGACCGTGGACGGAGAGTTGCCAACAAAGTTTTCATCAATTTCGATGTCTGCCCCTTTGGGGGTTGAATTCACCGCAACCGACACCATGTTGGAAGAGAAAGGCGCAGCACCTATGATCGGACTCGCAGAGTTAATCGATGCCGTTAATGGAGAATCTGTGTTGCCTTCGGATACAACTGGTTTGCGTATCTGTTTCAGGATTTCGACACTGTGCTCTTTGCCGTCGTTGTCGAGCAAATGCAGCTTTCTTCCGTCCACGTAATATTTCACCTCGCCATTCACAGCGACGTGAGCGCCCTTCGACCAATGCCAGCGAAGACGTTCAGAGGTTACGTATACGTAATCCGTCCCTTCAACAACAAGATTGTCATAGACCTTGTAAACAGGAGTGGAATACCCAGAACCAGAGGTGTTACTGCGCCCCGAATAGCTTCCATCATAGTTGGTATTTGTCGTATTTCCGTAGTTTGTGCTGTTCGCACTTCCATTCAAAGATCCATTCAATGATGTGGAAGACGATGAGCTGTTGTACATCCCCGCAAAGTATCGAGCGCGACCTTCGTCAAGAATCTTTCCGGTACTCCAGTCATGAGTCTTCGACGCTGCGAGGGTGCTCATTACGGTGAATGCTAAAATCAGTGACGAACATCTCAGAAAACGCATCGGCATCACTACTTTCATATTGGGGGTGTCCGCAAGTGTATTGCATGGAGTTGACATTGAGCGAACCCGATCTATGAAAAATCTGAAGCTACGCGACCACAATAATCATCTATCTCGATTCTGTGATCCTTCAGAATTTTAATAGCCTTTTCCATATTTACGGGTGCAAGAATCATCTACAAAATCACAAATGAGAATCGTAGAAAGCAACCGCGTTTTCCGCTTCCTCCCGTACCGTCAATCCTTCAATGGGATCGTCTGCAGCGCCAGGAACAAAGCATGAGAAGATTTTGAGCTGGTGGTTGATTGACCCCACGATACCGCGTAGATAACAGGCCCGGTGTAGTACAAAGTCGCCTGCATCCAAAAATCCGTCATCTCCTGCGACGATCAGTTCCTTGCAATGCACACATTGCCTGCCCACCGGAGTTTTTACTCGTGGGCAATCCTCGTAAATCGCGGCTCTGAAATTGTGGCCGAACCAACGAACTGTGCTCATCTCTTGCTTTCTTCGTTGACAACTATACACTAATTTTTGACGCGCGCACGTTTATTTTTAATCGCTCGATACATGATCGGCTCTGTACATCGTCCTTGTTGCATCTGTGCGATGCACTGTTCATTCAATATACCAAAATTCAAAGATGGATTGTAGCTTCGGTAATACGTTGCATCTTTCCGATGCACTTTTGGTTCATTGTGCCGATTCGCGGCGGAACTTTAAGGCAAAGCGAGTGGGTTGCATCTGTGCGATGCACTGTAAGTTCATTGTGCCGCCCTCGTTATGACTGCGTCCACTTAGCGAAGCAGTTGCATCTGTGCGATGCACTTTATGTTCATTGTGCCTCTTGACCACGCAAACATAAACTATGCGCAATCACAGTTGCATCTGTCCGATGCACTTTTGGTTCTTTGCACAAAGCATCCTGATATGACGACTGTTGCATCTGCTCGATGCACATTATGTTCAGTGTTCCGCATGTCCCGACCGAGCACGCCAACTGGTTCAATGTTGCATCTGTCCGATGCACTGTATGTTCAGTGTGCCGACAAAATCGATGAGTTTTATATCGACTGCAAGCTCGTTGCATCTATGCGATGCACTTTTTGGTGCTGTGGTTGGAGTGCAATTCCGGGATTCCAATCCCTCTCAAAACAATATACCTGAACCGCTCATCCCCTGAAATATCCGCAAATCTATACGCGAATCCTGATTGGTTTAAAACCAATTCAAAAAGTCTGCCGACAGCTTTAAAAAAGCAGAGTGACCCCCACCAAAAAAAGAGGCCACTCTGAAGACCTTTTCCCAGAAACACCATGTCTTTAACTGCAGGTGCAGAAGTATTGTACGTCACCTTTACGCATGAACACAAATTGTTCTTTATACCCTCCAAAACACACCAAAAACAGAACGACCCCCGCTTTCATGGAGGCCGTTCGCTACAGCGCACTATGGAATGCAGCAGTTTATGTCTTCCGAGAGCAAGGAGCGAACTGACCGGAAAACACAGGAACAGTGTACACCGATTTCCCAATGCGCGCAATTTATTTTTTGCTTTGCATAAAAACATAAAAAAACGGTCTCCGCTTTCACGGAGACCGCTGATTAGAAGGCCATTCATGGAGTATGCCTTCCGAAGGTAAGGGCAAAAACCCACCGGAAAACACGTGCCCACTATACACCAGCGAGCCAATGTGCGCAAATTATTCTAAGCATCTCCAAAAATATTTCCCGGCGTGTTTCAAAAGGCAGGATGCTGTTTCCCTCAGCAACCACAATTGTCGCAGGATCTCCCTGCGCACCATAGCACCGGGAAGGGATCGAGCGGCAGCGAGAGATCATCGACGGAGTTACTCCCTCTCGCCTGCAAATGCCTGACCAAAATCCCCCATTCTGGTCGACCCCGGCCCCCCGAATTAAAGAATGTCGGTCTTTCCCGACTGCCATCGGCCCAACTGTTCCACCGGCATTTCTGAACGGATCGTATGCGCACTTCTTCAGATTGCATTTGGAACCCGCAGTCCCCTGATTACCAGGCCAGCCGTTCAGGGATGCGCCGACGCAACCCGTCAATCCCCAGCTCAATGGTTCCGGGGGCGCGATTCGAACACGCGAACTCTACCTTATGAGGGTAGCGAGATAGACCTGACTTCTCCACCCCGGATGCAGAGCAGTATAGCATTTTTTTACTGTGCGTCAAGCATTCCCATACGATTGCTCAATCTGATCAGCCGTATTTCTCAGTAAGTCCGACAGGTACACCAGATCGCTCAGATCCTCTCCCTGAATAGAAAATCCGGAACCTTTTTTGCCTTTCACAATAATCACCAATGCAAGAGAAGCTTCGGCCTCTTCGCGAACGATAGTACAAAGATCATCGTATTTCCCTAGGCCAATAGCCATCCGTCTCTCCCTGTAATGGTTATTACATTGCCTTTGCTCAAGGTACTTTTGGTTCGACACACCAGCTGGCGGCATAAACCTCTACGCAATCTCCATGCAGTTGCATCTGTACGATGCACCGTTGGTTCAGCAGGCCGACAAAGACCGTCATCACGATTCACAATCTTCAGACGTTGCATCTATCCGATGCACTGTCAGTTCGGCACTCGTGTGAGTACCACAACCACATTCAGTCGCTGCTGTTGCATCTGTGCGATGCACTCTCGTTTCAGTGAGCCATAAACCGCTCTTTGGAACCACAACACCATGGTTGCATCTGTACGATGCACTCTTTGTTTATCGTGCTCCAACTCGGATATGATGGATGAAAACTTTACGTTGTTGCATTTGCTCGATGCACTGTCGGTTCAATGGTCTGTCATCTGAACAGTATACACACTGAGGGGCAATTACATCTGTTTGAATAAATTGCGCACGTCGTACAAAAATGCGATTATCGTAACATGGAAATTAGCATCCTGCCTCCCGATCTTCCATTACCGGATCTGCTTGATGATGCGACCGGTCTGCTCAGGCTGCTTCCGACCGCAGAATACGACCGCATTTCTTCAGATTCTTTGCGGCTTTGGTGCCATCGCTACGCACGCTACGGACTTCCTACTGCTGAGCTCGTCGCATGGCTTCAGGAAAGGATTGCGGGGCGCTTTGCTATTGAGATCGGCTCCGGTTCGGGAGATCTTGCCTTCCATCTGCGAATCCCCGGCACAGACAATAAACTGCAAAAACGCCGTTCGATTCAAGCGTATTACCAGACAATCAGTCAACCAACAATTCACTATCCAAAATTCGTCCGGAATCTGGACGCCCTCGATGCCATCAAAGAATACAAGCCTGATGTGGTTGTAGCTTCCTGGGTTACCGAATGGATTGATCCCAGTCTGCCACCGCCGCCTTCAGGAGGGAATGTCTGGGGCGTCAAAGAAGACGAAATTTTGGCCACTGGACGTGAATATATTTTGATTGGCAACCGGCAGGTGCATGGCAGCAAAAAGATCATGGCCCAGCCACATCAGGAGTTCGCACTTCCCTTTCTACGCAGCCGCGCCAATCATCCGGAACTGGACCGCGTCTGGATTTGGAACGGATGATGATTAATACAAAAAAATGACGGCCCCCATTTTTATGGGAGCCGTCTGCTGGATCAGATTCATCCGAAGTTAAAAGATGTACTTGGCTGACAACTCGCCCAAACGATAACCATCCTTTGTGTCCGGCGCACCAATATAAGGCTTCAGCGCATTAGACAGGTTTTGTACCATCGTTGAAGTAAACTCCGCCCTGTCCGTGGTAGTAAAGGTTGGCGTAATCTGCGAAGTTGTACTGTACTCTCGCAATGCATGGTTAAGAAAGTTGAACATGGAAGCACGAAATTCCACTTTCTGCTTTCCATGAAACTGAAAGGTTTTGAAGATGGTGAGATCAGAGTTGAAGTAAGATGGCCCACCCAGGTATTTGTACTGCCGTGGACCGTAGCTATGCAGTGCTGGCGGAGCAAAGCACAACGGATTAAGTTCCTGATGCGAAACCGTAAATCCTTTCTTCGGATCACAAGTCAGGACCGGTTGAATGTTTCCTGCTTCTGTTCCGTAATAAGACAAGGTGGAAACATTTTCACCTTTGGCTGAGTCGTAAATGGTCATACCAAGATTCTGTTGATTGTTATTGATGGCCTGCAGATTGCCACCTGCCTGCCAGGTTGTTGTTCCGGACACATTCCAACCATTCGCCGCACCGCTCAGAATTTTGTTGTCTGTAGGAAGGATGCGCCCCAGCGAATAACTGTACGAAGTGTTGATCACATGCGGTCGATCTATGGCAAGCACACCATAGTTGCCATGTACCGAGAATGGATCCACAGTCGTGCCGAGAATACCCAGCGATTTAGACCAGGTATAGTTAAGGTTGAAACTGAGTTTTCCAGTTTGCTTAATCCACGAAACCTGAAAACCGTTGTAGTTCGAATAGCCGTTGTGAGAGTACACATGGATGGCATTCTGACCGTAACCCTCTCCATAAGGAAAATAGTCGGTCAAATTGTAGCTTCCGGTATTGTCAGGATCAGAAGGAGCTGCCGCACCGGTAACCGGGTCAACACCAAAAACTCCATTTTTGGCGATTTTGTTTTGATTGTTGTAATCGCTGCCACCAACGGCAGTGCCAAGTGCCTGACCCCCCATCAACAAATTCTTGGTTTTGTTCCCCACGTAAGCAACTTCCAGCAAAGTGTTCCAGTGAAGTTGTTGCGAGATTGTGAAGTTCCAGGCATCAGTGCCTCCATTGTCATGATCATTCGGATCTGCAGCATAGATCGTACCGCTGGGCAGACTGTAGCCTGATTTAGCCAGTGATCCGAGTGCTCCTATATCGGAGAACCGGATGTTACCCGAAGGAGAAGCGTAGGTCTGCATCTCTGTCGCTGTGGCCTGCGCACCGGAGTAATCGTTGAATTGGTCATTCCAGCGATATTCACCCCAGCCACCGCGAATTACCGTTTTGCCAGTACCAAACACATCGTAAGCCAGGCCAAGGCGCGGTGAAACGAAGGCCGGGCGAGTGGGCGAACCGCCGTTGGGAATTCCGGAATCAACACCGTGCCAGCGAACACCTGGGAAAGGCCATCCCGTACCTGATTTGGCATTCGTATAAGGCCATCCGGTTCCGACTGAGGTTAAGCCGGCTGCCTGAATGTCGGCAGCATACAGCTTCGGATACCAAACGGCCACACCGTTTTGACTGCGGTCATACCAGCGTCCGATGTGATCGAAACGCCATCCAAGGTTAAGCATCAAACGGGGCGTGATCTTCCAATCGTCCATTCCATAAACTGCCGTAACACGATAGGCCATATTCGACAGTGGAGTGGCGTTAGCTTGTTCAAACTTGGAAGCAATGCCCATTACCAGGTTGGCAGTTGGATTGCCAGTACCAATCGTAATCGCACTTCCGCCCAACGATGTACCCGGACCTACCAGAGGATCGGCCTGTGACGTATCGTTAAAGGTAAAAATGCCGTTGTAGTTTTCATAACTACCCTGATACACCGCTTCATAAGTTGTATACCCGCCAACTTTGAACGTGTGTGTCTTAAAGACCTTGGTTATGTTATCGGACCACATTACAGAACTTTTTCTGTTCTGATATGCTCCGTCTTCTCCAGTCCAGAGATCCGGCATGGACATGTCCGGAAAGTTTAAATTGCCCCCGGTGTTGTAGCTGTTGATGCCGGGCGTAACCGTTGAGCCGCCAAAGTAACTTCCATACGGATATCCCGTGCTACTGATAAGCGAAGGTGTTATGTCCTTCGGCTTGGTCGGATTGTCGGAGTAAGCCCACGCACCCAGGAGTTCGTTGGTCAGCGTGGGAGTGATGACGGTAAGCAGATCCCCGCTAAACACCCTGGTAGTCGCAGGCGAAATCATTCCACCGCCAGGATAGGGCACGCCGTCTTTTATGGTGTTGTTCCACATCTTTACAGGCACAGGTGACTCTGTATGGGCCTGTTGATAGGCTGCGTAAAATTTGTTTTGTTCGTTCAAATTGTAGTCCACGCGAACACGATAGATGTAGACATTCTGTTGTCCGCCTACCGTCTCGTAGAAGTTGTATCCACTGTTATTGGCGGGATTCACATTAGCCGCCGGAAACAATGACATGATTGACTTAGCACCAGCATCCTGCGTCAACAAACCGGGAGAGGAAATTGTATTACCGTTGGCATCATTCCCCCCGGTTGGATCAGCACACATGTTGCCCGTGTTCGTTTTCGAGAAACCATTCGAACACAAAACCCCGTTCGTAGCATAGGGATTGCTAGCCGAAGTGTTGTTCAGAGTGAAGTTTCCATTCATCATATCCGAGCTGGGAATAATGGACCTGATGGTGGTTGTAGACTGCGGATTCTGCCACTGGTATTCATAGCCACCCCAAAAGAGCAGCTTATTGTTTTTGTTGAAATCGGAATGTGGAAAGCGAACTGGGCCACCAAAATTACCACCTGGATAGTAGTACGCATCACTGGTTCTTGGATTTGTAGCCGCTCCGGCATGCTTATGTTGCCAGGTGTTGCTATTCAGCACACCATTACGGGCGTAGAAATATGCCTCGCCATGATACTTTGAACCTCCCGATTTGCTGGTGACGTTGATAATGACCGGACCGTCAGCGTTATCAGCTCCAAAGTTTGAAGTTTGTACTTTCACTTCCGCTGTCATGTCAGGATTGACGGCAGCGATGGACCAGCAAGAACAACCTGGATCGATGATGTTGGCACCATCCAGAAGATAAGCAGTGCCACCACGATAAGGAGCACCATTGGTAGAAAGACCGTTTCCGACAGCACTGCCGGAAGCACTCATTTCCGCAAAATTGAATCCGAGGCCATTCGAGGTACCATTGGCAACGGAAGTTACGCCGGGAAGAATCTTGAGCAACTCTGAGATTTCTCGACCCTGAACAGTAAGCCGCTCAATATCCTGCGAACTAAGCAGCGCAGCACGTTCGCCATTGTCAGTCGGGATGAGCATTTCTGAAGCCGCTGTTACTTCTACGGTCTCACTGGCTTCACCGAGTGAAAGCTGAATTCCAGGAACAGTGCGTGAATCGCCAACGTTCAGAGTAATGTTGGCTTCCTTCCATGCCTTGAATCCATTTGCAAGAATACCAATCGAGTATGAACCCGGTATAACTCCAGCAAAGGTGAAGTACCCGCTACCATTACTAACGGTTTTCCGTATATCGGCGGTACTCTGGTTCAGCAGTGTAATGCTGGCTCCAGCAACTGCTGCGCCGCTAGGATCCAATACAGTGCCAGCAATACTGCCCGTAAGAAGTTGCGCTTCTAGTCTGTAAGGGGCAAAAAACAGACCAATTACAAATACGGCCAAAGTCCAAAAACCACAAATCTGATAGACTTTTCGCGTGCGCAATCGTAGACGTTGATTTGTCATTATTCCTCCACATTGATGTTGAGCGTTCAAACCTGGCAAATTGCCTGTTCGCAGTACCATATTCGTGCTGGTACCTTCGAATCCGAACAGGACATTGCAAAAGCTGCAATTTGTTGCACCTTTGTTCGTATTCAATTTGAGCCTCCTGCTAAATTTCGTGGTAAACGCATATGTCTCTGCTTCAGTCGTTTTCAGATTTCGAATCCGGTCAGTATTGCTTCATACAGACTGCGTTCTGATTTGGACAAAGCCTGACAACGCTTACAAAATTTCTGACAACGCTTACAAAACCTTTGACAACGCTTACAAAAATTCTGTTAACGCTTACAGAGCACCAAAAAACATTAGCGCTTGCTACGACCAGGAACAATACGTCTTCAAAAACTCAAATGTCAACTACTTTATCGTTTGAGTAGATTTTTTTTGCAAATATCAAGAATATTTATTCCTTCAATTAAACGTTTTATTGAAAAATAAAGTCATCAACAATAAAATAAAGCGATTTATGCGCATATAGTTTCACGAGAAACAAAAAATAAAATAGAGAAACAGCTTTCTCAAAGAAACGCTTACCAAGTTTTCCAGTAAAACCATTTACTGTTTTTTTCGATGCGTCCATCTCTGAATTTGCGCAAAAAATATAAACTGTTTTTCATCCCATTCGATTTTCCGATGTGCGCAAATTACTTTCAAAAAAAGGTGCTGCGATTATCTGCAGCACCACTGCGAGGCTCTTCAAACAGGTATCAGAAAGAAAAACTCATCTGAAAAGTCTTCTCTTGGCGTTATCCCCTTCGCCAATGGAATTGCTCCGCCTACTTCCGGTACGGGAGTTTCTGCTGATAAAGCTGAATGCGTATGTAAATCATCTCCGCCAGACCGCTGTTTCCCTGCTGCGTGGCTAATACAAGTGCATGGTTTGCCGCCTCCAGAGCGCGCTCAAAGTCTCCTGTTTCCGCCCATGCTGCTCCCAGAACATCCAAAATGGTTGCATCTTTTCCGTTGCTTAGATCGTTCGCACGGCGCGCCAGTTTGACGGCTTCAGCACCATTGCGCAATGCCGGATTCTGGGCGCTGGATAGAATGCGTGTTGTACCAACCAAGGCTGCAATACTGCGCGGGTTTAATTCCAAAACACGGCGATAATGTCGCAATGCTTCGTCCGGTTTTGCCTCCATGAAGTTAGCCAGCGCTAGTGCTTCTTCAATATCGCTCGCACTGGGATTCAGCTTTTGCGCTTCTTCCAACTGGGGCAAAGCTTCTGCCGCACGTCCTTCATGCAGTAAAAATGCACCCAGATTAAATCGCAGTTGTATCATATGGGGGTTGATCTCTATCGCTTTGCGTACCTGCGCAATTGCACCATCCACATCTCCTTGGTAGTAAAGAACAGTTGCCATATCATTCTGTATGCGCGCATCGTTTGGCATTGCCTGATTTGCTTGACGAAGCACGTCAAGTGCGCCCAAATAGTCCTTCTGATTCTCCAGATTCGTTGCCTTTTCCATAAGACGATAGACGTCGATTGCCGGTACCTCGATATTCTCGATGCCATCCATGCTGATGTTGACGAATTCGGGCAGATTAACAGCTCGGTTTGATGCCGTAGCATTGTCAATCAGCACTGCCGGGCTGGAATTGCCCTCTGCATCGATATGTGTCAAGAACATTTTTGTGTAGGGACCCAGACCTTTGGAAGAAAAAACCAGCCATCGGCTGTTGGGTGACCAACTGTGCCAAGAGTTCATCGGATCCATGTTGGACTTCAGCGGACGCGCGACTCCTCCATCAAACGGCACAATATATAGTTTGCTATCCGGTCGCATCAACTCCGCATTTCTGGCCTCGACAAACACAATCCATTTGCCGTCCGGACTTACTTTCGGAAAACTGTTGCTCATGCCGTTTGCGCTTGCTCCGTCGATACGCTCCGCTTTGCCACCATTACCATTGTTGAATGTGACACGATAAAGGTCATATTGGATCTGTGTTTCATGAAGATCATTGGCGTGAATTGCGGGAGCTTTCTTCTTATCATACGGATCTCTGGCTTTGGCGCGGGCAAAGACAATCCACTTTCCATCTGGCGACCAAACACCACCAGTCTGCACATACTGCGAGTCGTCCGCGCCGGGCAATGGTTGTCGTCGACCGGTTTGCCGGTCATAGATTTCCAAAAGACTACGGGTTGGATAAAATACCTGCAAAAAATGGTAGTCCGGATAATTTTGTACATAATACGCATCATGGAAGCGAAGCGAAGATTCCGCGAAACCACTCACGACGTAACGGCCATCCGGTGAAAGCTGCGACATGAAACCAACACGTCCCTGCACCTGACGACCATCTGCATTCCATTGCACCACATGTTTGTCATCCAGACGAATCTGTTTTTCCACGGCGGCGATTGCATACAAACCCTTGTCGTTTCCTGGTCCATCCAGATCGATGCCCATTGTCTTTCCGTCCGCAGAAAAGGAGTGACAGTTCATACAAGTTGGAATATCTGTCAGTACCGTGTGGCTCTCCGGTCTACGAATATCACGAATGCGCCAGTGGATCAGGTACATGGCGTTTTCCGGCAATGGCTGGATGACACCTTCCGTATTTTTGGAAGGCATCAGCGGCACATCCCGGTAAAAAAGCAGTGCATCTACTTTGTCGGTCGATGTGGTGAAATGGATCTGTCCAGCCGCACGGAGTTGACCACCGTTCAACCCTTTGATTTCCAACAATACCGCATTTTTCATGCTATGTGCCTGGATTGTTTTCCAACTTTCATTATCCGGTTTCCAAATGCGGCTATGCTGCTGTTTCTCCGTAAGACTTGGTGGTTCATTGGTGGGGGCCACGCACTGAGGATCGATGGGGGCAACCTGCATAAACTCCCCGCGAACCGTAAAACGCAGGGCCGGTGTTCCATCCGCGAACCGTATGGCGATTTCCCAGTAGTTTGCAGTAGAGTTATCTCTCCAATAAAAAGTGGGAGGAGTAATTTCTGGCGGAAAAATTGTTCCTTCCTGTGGATAGCCGATTTTAAGTACAGCAATTGCGGATGTTTTTTCAGCAGAGGATGAGGTCAACGGCATCTTTGCTATGACCAGAACGCCAGATTTTTGCTGACTCCGTGGTTTTGAAGACGCAAAAGGAAGAAACAGGCTCATTCCCGTGATAGCCATCAAAGAGAAGAATAGCTGAACTCGATGTTGCTTTTGTTTCAAAAAATGAATGATATTCTGCAATGTTTAATCTTCTCCAAAAAAATTTCCGAACTAAAAAAAGAAAACAATTCAGCGTGAGCAGATTACATGCACACGACGGACAAAGGCGCTGCAGATGATTGCAGCGCCTTTGTATATTTGCTTCTACTTAACCATCAACAGCAAACAAGCATGCGGGTCAAGCGTCGCACTAATGTGTCCTTCTGGATGCCGAGGTGTTCCGGTCCACACGTTTTTCAAAGACCACACATTTCGTAGTTTGTGCGGTCCGCCAGCCAATGCAAAATCAGTCAGGGGACGGTTTACTGTTATTGATTTATCACCCAGATTGAACAAGGCCAGAGCATGTTGATTTCCAGGCAGATCTGCCGTCCAGACGACAAAATCCTCTTCGTGTAGAACCTGTCTGGAAGCCATGGCGGTCTGGTCAATTTTCAGCATGTCAGTATTCGTCAACAGCGACACGGTGTCTTTGTCAAGAAGTGTCATATTGGCACCGGCAATTAGCGGACTGCGCAGCATGGCCCAAAGAGTTAATTGTGTCTTCTGTTCATCTGGCGTCAAATGAGTATGACGCGATCCAGGGCCTACGTCGGGAAACGGACTCAATTCGCCCACCGGCAGCATATCCGCATCCGGCCAATTACCAGGTTTAACGTAAGGTGCCCAGCGAGCAGCGTTCTCGAACTGGTTTTTAATGCCGATCGGGTAAACTCCATTGTGGCTATCCCACATGTCCCAAATGTCATTTGATATACGCCACATCTGGGCAAGTTCGCCAACTTCGTCCTGGTGTGAAAGTTGCGTTGGTCCCGGAGACAGACTTAGAACAATGTCGCGACCACTGCGCTGAATTGCCAGATGAATCTGCCGTATCTCATTCGCTTTGTATGGATGATCCGAGATGCAGTCCACCTTTAGAAAATCTACTCCCCACGCAGCGTACTGGCGCAGCAAAGAGTCGTACCAGGCCTGACCAGCTTCGTTGTCCCTGATTCCCCAACTGGTGGGGTCCCAGGGACAAGGATTACCTTGATCGGCAGCATCCTGCGCTTTGAAATTTGTCCCCTCTATGGGCAGGTTGCGACTTACGCTTTCGCGCGGAATACCGCGTATGATGTGAATTCCAAACTTGAGTCCCAGGGAATGAACCCAGCTTGTCAACTGTTCAAAACCCGTGTTGTTGCCATCCTGCAATGCAGATGGAAAACGGTTGGTCACGGGAATAAAGCGACCGTTATTGTCGACTGCATATTTCAATAATTCTGGTTTGGACCGGTCCTCGGGATTGACCATATACCAGCCCTCATCAATGACTGCATATTTGTAGCCGGAAGGTTGCAGCTTTGCATGAAGAACCTCGACATTATCCCGAAACTGCTGTTCGTCAATACGCATCCCGTAGGAATCCCAACTGTTCCAACCCATCGGCGGCGTCGATGCAAGGATTTTTTTGGATATACTTGTCTGCTGCGCACTCAGAATGCCCAATAGGCACAAAAAATGAATCAACAGAACTACGACCAGATAACGTGGTTGAGAAAACTTTACTAATTTCACAAAATCTCCTTTGACGGATATGCGAAAATGCAGGGCGTCGAATTGACGCCCTGCAAAATACTAAGGTGCGGCGATTACCAGATAATCTTCGCCGAAAGCTGAACATTTCTGGGAGTAGTCGTTTGTTGATCCCATGTCATGCTGATAGAGCCAGTGTCGGGATCTGACGCATTCGACCAATAGTAGCCATGACCGCCCCAAGATGGGTGATTGGGAACGTTGTAACCTTCAAACCGCAATTCGAGCTTCATGCGATCATAAATTGGAATCGTCTTACTCATGCTGATGTCCAATTGCTGACCGCGTGGGGTGCGAATTCCAGCGTCACTTACGTTTTGAGTTGCTGCCCAAGATGGACGCACGATAAAGTCGAAATCTTCGCGCGCAGTGGGATTGGCCTTCGAGCAAACAGCGTAACCTTCCGCTTTTAGAATACCAGTGCTGCCGTCATAGTAACCTATGCAAGTGCTACTACCCTGAATCAGGTTGTATCCATTACGGAATTCGCGCTTGGGAGCGCTGTGCTGCGTGTGGATGATTTCAAATCCGCTACCGCTGGGCGAGTTAGGTGTACCTGCCTGATAGTAGTAGGTAGCACCCATAGTCCAGCCTCCAGCAAATGAATCTACTAGACGATTCGAACTGCCCAGCAGTTTACGGCCTCTGCCCAGTGGCAAATGCCAAACGGCGTTGGCCGTGACACGCCATTTTTCAGTGCTGCTATCAAGATAGTGGTTCAGGATACGGTAGTTTTCATCGGCATACCCACCCGAGTCCATGGTTTTGGACCAGACAAAGTTGCCATGTGCCGTCAGAACATTACTCCAGCGGTGTGTGGCCACAACCTGCAATGAATCGTATTGAGTACGCCCCCCATTCAGATCATATTGAGTGATATCACCGAACTCGGGCATCGCACGGGTGAATTGATTGGCTCGCAGGTAGTTGTTCGTGTAGAAGCCATTGCCGTTACCGGTTCTGGCTGTTGAAAAGCCGTCAACGCCCTTAAACGGATTGACAACCCACTCAGGATTGGCGGCGAGGTCAGTGTCGCTTTGCGGTGAGTTTTGGCAGTTGCTGTAGGTTGTAAAGGACGCGCCCATCTCAAGATTACAATGTTCGATATAACCAAGATTGGTGCGGTTAATGTTGTCCTGTGTGCCTTGGTTAAAGCCTATCGTGCCCACGTAGCTAACATCGATCGTAGTATGGGCATTGAGTTGACGCTCGATGCCTAACGAGTAATTAATTGCGCCAGGAACCTTATATTGATGGTTACCGGTACCAATGCTGTTGCCTAACTGCGACATCAAACCATACGCGGATCCCACCGGCATGGAGATTGTTGGAAATGGATTGCTGATCTTGTTGCCGTTTGGTGAATAGCCACTATCCGTACTGCTGACGTAGCTTGTGGACTGACTGAATCCGTAGTTAAAGCCTTGTCCTGGATACTGGGAATACGTCATGCCGAAACCGCCGCGAACGACTGTCTTGTCATTCAACGTGTATGCAAAACCAATACGCGGTTGAACAAGGAATTTGTTTTCGGCAAATATCGTTCGAGATTGGCCATTGACACCAGCGAATTGCAATCCACCGACGAGAGCCACCCCGTTTGGTAACGACGACGTGATCTCCGACGTGACTGGATTCAAAGATGTCGTATCTAGAATAGTGCTGTTGATTTTGTTGTGATGTTCTGACGGTCCTCCTTGCAAGTCCCAACGCAGACCAAGATTGATTGTCAACTTGCTTGTCAGTTTCCAATCGTCCTGCGCAAATGGAGCGAAATACGGATAACTGAAATAGGAGTTTGGTTTCACGTCAAAATTACCATCATCCATGGTGCCAAGCATGAAAGAGGCAAGAGCGATACCCTGAACATTGTTTTGGTTCGAAGAGTAGTTATGGACTTTTCCGCGGGTCCAAGAGTTATACGAATCGAAAAGTCCCGAGGAGTCGTCTCCGGTGTAACTGCTGGCCTGCATCCAACGATAATCGAGGCCAGCCTTGAAGGTGTGCTTGCCATGTACGTAGGTCCACATGGGCATACCAGCAATCGTGTTGGAAATCGACAATTTGTTGCCGCCGTTGCCTGCGTTGTCGCCAATGCCCGTCAAGCCGCTGATATTGAACCGCGGGAAGACCGACGGGGTACCGGAGATCGCTAGCTCTTCCAAACCAAGTTTGGAAAGATCAAAGGGCGTGGGTCCCTGCTTCTGAGACTCGACGAAACGCGTGTACGAAAGATGCAATTCGACAAGTGAGTTAGCACTGAAGGTATGTTGGTAATCCCCCGTGAAAAAGTGATTCTCACGGACCAGCGGGAAAAGACCCGATGCCGCAGCTCCCTCAATGCCATTCCATTCCCCTGGATCGCCATAGGTCTGGAAGCGCTTGTTCCAGGCGTAGCGAAGGTAAGCGCGATCACCATCGCCAAACGTGTGGTCCAAACGAGCGACTACGTTCTTGAAGCGGTCGGTACCGGTTCCTTGCCATTTGTAATTGTTAGTGCAGTAAGACTGGGCCGCAGCGCAGGCTTGGTTTGGATGCGGAAAATATGCCACAACCGCCTTGGCAACCGAGTCAAATCGGTTGGGGTTGATGTAGTTGTCGGGGAACTGAGTACGATCGCCATTTGCGCCCGTAGCCGTGAGAGGATCGTAAATGGTAATCGGATTGTTTCCAGCTTGGTCACCCGAAGTACCACCATAATAGTAGTAGCCACTGAAATCACCGGTATCCGCAACCGTCTGTGTTGTTGATCCAGGACTCCAAGGTGGAACGCTGTCGGACCCGGAAAGTGGACTGTTCATCTTATAGTTTTCAAACTGCGCTTCAAAGAATGTATTGTTGCGTCCGTTAAACAAATGCGGGACAACGACTGGACCGTCAACTTCAAAGCCGTATTGGTCGCGCGTATCGCTCCCTTTGGCGTTTTTTTGGACATCGTTGTAGTGAGAGTTGGCATCAAGCCATGTGCGGCGAGCGTTCTCGTACACCTGGCCGTGCAGAATATTGCTTCCGGACTTAGTAACGATGTCAAAAATACCGCCGCCCGTATGGCCGTACTGAGCATCGTAGGGGTTAGAAATGAACTTCATTTCCGAAATGCTGGCAGTGGGTGGCACATAGCCTATATCACGGCTGCCAAAGGCGTTCGCATTGTTGGGTGATCCATCTACCTGAAGATCGTTGGAATCCGACCCCTGGCCGTTGGTTGAGAATTGATTGATGGCGCCATTGTCGAAGGGGCGTACCCATCCAGTGCTATAGGTGGCGTTGTTCCCCGTGAAGATGACGCCTGGTTCCGTGTTGGCAATCAGCAGTGGATTTCCGCTGTTAAGCGGTGAATTTTCAAGCTCATCCGTTGAGTAAACTTCACCACGAGAAGCATGCGTTTGATCGAGCTGAACTTCATCGGCGCGTACCGTCACGGTTTCTTCAGCAGTACCAGGCTTAAGAACCAACTTGGCTGTCACCGTAGCTTCCAGTTCAACGTGGAGACCGGTTTTTACTGCTGTATTAAAGTGCGGTGCTGTTGCCGAAACGTCATAAATGCCAGGGCGAAGACCAGAGAATGTAAAATCACCCGTCGAGGTAGTGACGGTGTTGATGTTCTCGTTGGTCAGTTCATTGTGCAGCATGACTTTGGCCTTGGGAATCATGGCTCCGGTTTGATCCGAGACATGTCCGGTGACAGCTGTTGATTGCTGCGTAATGGACGATCTGGAAAAAATCAGCAAAAACGCAAACATCAAACAAGCGAACGATTGTCGCCTTACGAAAGAAATTTGCCTCATTGACTCTCCTTGAAAAGGTTTACTAAATGTGATAGTGAAACCGTTTACAACCAGTTAAAGTTTTTGCGTCAACGCTAGCGGTGACGCATTATCAGTACGCGTTTACCTGTGCGGGAAACGATTACATGCAAAGGACAAACACATAAGCCCACGCACTTCTGCGTAGCGGCAATCATCTTGGACCGGGGCTTTTCTTTTGTTCTTCATCGTTTCCCTCAGAGCGCTATCAATTTAAGAAAACGCTCTATGGGAAAATCAATTTACACCACGTAAATAAAATGCGCAATAAAATAAAGCGATTTATGCGCATATAGTTTCACGAGAAACAAAAAATAAAATAGAGAAACAGCTTTCTCAAAGAAACGCTTACCAAGTCTTTCAGTAAAACCATTTACTGTTTTTTTCGATGCGTCCATCTCTGAATTTGCGCAAAAAATATAAACTGTTTTTCATCCCGTTCGATTTCCCAATGCGCGCAATTTTTTGATTGCAGCTATACGCGGTACTCAAAAAAGAGCGGTCTCCGCGAAAGCGGAGACCGCCTGTCCTGACACTCATTCAGATTAATTATTTTGAGATGCATGAGTCGATGTGGCATTGCTTACTTCTGAATCCAAGCGACAAAACCACCCCGAGGGGCCAGGTCAAGCAGGATTTGATCAGCGTGTGTCACATTGATATTCTTGCGATCCCACGCATCCTTCCGTTCCTTCACGTCAAAGAGCTGACTGGAGTTCCAGCTTCCGTCGGCGAGAAAGTCCAGTGGGAGATCGAGTCTGGTCTCTTCGCCGCCGTTCATCACAGACACGAACCACTGATTGCCTTTGCGGCGCGCCTCGGCAACCACTCTGCCCGGCTCGCTGCCCCTGAGCACACGGGTCTCGTCCCATGTTGACGGCAGAGCCATCAGAACGTCTCTGGCGGGATTGGCAATGAAGTCCCTGGGGTGGCCGCCGAAGCAGAGGAAGGGCGAGGTGAAGGAAATGGACTCGGCCACCTCGTGCGCCCACGAATTGCCCTGCAGTTCCCTGCTCTCAAGAACAGTCGGCGTGTAATCGCCAGGACCAGCGATATAGCGGGTAAAGGGCAAAACCGTATCGTGCGCCGGTTCGAGGATGCGGCCGTAGCGGGTCATCTGCCATTCGTGTCCGCGAACACCCTCGCGCGTCAGCACATTGGGCCAGGTACGCTCCATGCCGGTCGGTTTGTTTGCGCCATGAAAGTCGACCATCAGCTTAAAGGCTGCTGCGTCGCGCGCTGTGTCGTAATACCAGCTTGACCACCAGCGGTCGCACGGCGGTGGAAAGTCGATCTTGATGCCGACGACACCAGCTTCGACAGCCTTGCGGAAGTATTCCCTGCGCGCCTCGGGGTCTTTGACTTCGTTGCTATGTACCCACAGCCAGACCCTTACCTTCTGAGTTTTTGCGTAGGCAACCACGTCTGACAGTCCCTGCCACGATCCCTTCCAGTCAGACCAGCCTTCGTCGACCAGATAATATTCGTATCCGAGCTGGCGGGTCCAGTCGACCCACTGTTTCTGGTCCTCCTGAAGGGGCGCGCCAATCGCCATCCACTGCCAGCTCGAACGCCCAGGCTGTATCCAGTCGGCCCTGAGCAGTTGCGGATCGGCGGGTGGATTCAGGTTCTGCACCAGCGTGGTGTTGACCAGATCGGTAAGCGTGCGTGTGACAATGGTGACGCGCCAGGGCTGAATCACGGCATCGTCCGTGGTCCATCCTTTGGGGTCGGCATAGAGAACGCCCTGTAGCGAGCCGTCTTCTCCGCGTTTGAGAGCAAGATCGCCGTAATCCTTGAGGGCTGCCTCGGTGATCGAAACATACACATCACCAACACGCGCTGTCACCGGCATCCCATATAAATCCGTCCCCAGCTTCTCCAAAGACAGCGTGCGGTAAGGGTTCTCGTAACTCGCATCCAGCTTGTCCGCCCAGATCGTCTGATTCCCTTCCAGCATCCATGCCGAGCGATCCGCTTCAATCCTGCGACCTTTTTGGGCTTTGAGACGCAGGCGGACGCCGACACCATCGTCGGCCACATGCAGATCGATCAGGTATGATTCGTTTTGCGATGTTGCCGGAACAGTCGCCTCACGCGCGTGATTCACAGCAACGGCATGAGCGCCCCAAAAACGATAGCTCTCGTTAACCATCCTGAGCGCGGGCGCTCCCAGCCTGACATTCCGCCCCAGTTCGGCTCCGTTGCTGCAGATTCCAAGGCTGGATGGAGCAAGCACCTGTCTGCCGTCAACCAGAATGCGGTACCGCAGATTGCCATCCACCGCAGACAACTCGGCCTGCACCTTTCCATCTGGACTCTTTACAAGAATAGATTTTGTTGTTGAAGATACACTGGCTTGTCCGAGCAAGCTACAGCCAATTAGCACGAAGAACGTAGACAGTTTTGCAAACTTGAAATGCATGGTAAGGACTCCAAATGAAGAGATATTGTAGTTTCGCGAACTCAAATTGGCGTATTTCGAAACCAATGTTCAACATCGTAGCTGGCCCTCTTCGCTAATCGTTCAACTCTGCGTAGTCCGCAATGCAAACACACAAAAGCGAAGAGGGCATTGCAATCCACTTCGGCTAGTAGATACGAAAGCAAAAAGCAAAGTCGTTAGGCAAATCTTTTGGAAGAGTGATCGTCAAACCACGCTCATCGTGCCTGAAAGTCAATGCGCCATCCCTGCCAAGGATCTCCACTTTTTGCACCGCACGCGGATACTCCGAGCGACCTCTGGTGAGCGTCTTTATCGTCAGCATATTGTTCATCGGTGCGCCAAGCACGAAAGCGTACAGAGTGTTGCCTTTGGTTGTGAATCGAATATCCTCAGCCGTATAGGGACGGCTGCTGGATTCGTTAAAGTCTGCATTGTTTTGAACGTCAGGCTTTCCCTCGCCCTCAACAAAGAAAGGACGCGTGGCGAAGATCGCCTCGCCGTGAATCTTCATCCAGTCGGCAAGATCAATCAGGAACTTATGCTCATCTTCGTCAATGGCTCCATTGCCGCGCAGTGGAACACTGAGCAGTAAGTTACCGTTCTTGCTGACAATATCAACCAGCATTTGCACAACAGTGCGCGCAGATTTGTACCGGTGTTGTTCAAAGATGCTCCTGCTATAGTGCCAGTCACCAATGCAGGTATCGGTCTGCCACGCATCTTTCAGAATCCCTTTAGCGCGACCGCGTTCGATGTCGTAGACAAGCGTTCCTTCTTCTTCCGGTTTCAGATTTTTCGAAAAAACAACAGCCTGGTTGGAACCGTGTAATTTCACACTGCTGTTGTAGTAGTGCGTCACGATGTCACGACCTGCCTGGCCAAGTGGATATCCATAGTTGTCGAAATAAAGCAGGTCGGGATGATACTGATCCAGCAGATCCTGGCAGCGCAGGAACCATTTCTCGGCATACTCAGGATTCATCGCAGGCGGGTTTTCATCCCAAACGCGATCATGCGCTTCATGCCACGCATTGGCATCCTTGATACTATTTATGCCGTCAGGCATAACGATGTTGCGGCCAGTGTACAGTTCCTGTGGATCCAGACCTTCCCACCACTTCCCTTTTCCATCTTCTTTGGTCAGGGTATAGGCATCATAACGAACGCCCGCCAGTGGACCTTCCGGATCGTAATCATAGGCTGTCTGCAGCCAGTGCCATGCATGAGCCGAGTGGTTGCTGACCCCAAACTTCAAGCCATGTTCGCGCGCGATACGAGCCCATGTGCCCACGATGTCGCGCTTAGGACCAATACGCACTGAATTCCAATTGTGATAACGCGAGTTGTAGCAATCAAAGTTATCGTGATGGTTGGCGAGACTCATGAAGTATTTGGCGCCAGCGTTGACATAGAGCTGCATCAATTCTTCTGGTTGCCACTGCTCAGCCTTCCACAGGTTGTCAAACTCCATAAAGCCGAATTTCGACGGGTGGCCATAGTTTTTCAAATGAGATTCATACTGGCCATTACCCTGCATGTACATCTGGCGCGCATACCAGTCGCCGTCTTCAGGCACACATTGAGCATCCCAATGTGCCCATATCCCAAATTTAACATCTCGAAACCATTCCGGGATCTGGTAATGCTTCAGCGAATCCCAGGTCGGCTGAAAGGGCCCTGGCGCAATAACGCGTTTCGCAACAGAGGTTCCATGGATTTTCTTAAGTGAAAAAACCGCAGCAGAAACAGAAAGTCCTTTGAGCAATGTCCTTCTTGAGAAATTCATTTTTCCTTCCATGATCTGGTGCAAAGTTAGAATGACTGCCACGCAAAATGCGTGGCAGTCATTCTTAATGGATCAATCATTTACCAGGTGATTTTAGCTGAAAGCTGCATCTGGCGTGGTTGGTTGCTTTGTCCCGATGGGCCTCTTGTAATCGTACCGAAGCTTGAGTCATTAGGGGTGGTATCGGGTCCCTGCGTCCACAGCGGATGGTTTAATGCATTAAATGCTTCCATGCGCACCTGCATGCGAAGACCATAGGCAAGCAGGAAGTTTTTGGAGAGATTAACGTCAAATTGCTGCGACCGAAGGAGTCTCCCCTGATAAACAGGATTCACACTTGGCATATAACTTTCAATGCTCTCGAAGTCTGCCCCTTGTGAACAAGTTGAATCGGAATCGTATTTCAGATTCGTCATTGTATAGACACCTGAATTCTCCTCCCATTGCTTAACACACGAATTTAACAAACGGATATATCCGTTATTCTTCTGAATGTGCGGCTTTGAATAGCCATTGTGAATAGAGTACATGGTAACCTTCAACGGTGCGCCTGTCTGAAAAACGTAAAGGCCACCAAGTTGCCATCCACCAATAGCGCTATCCATGATGCGATTCAGGTTAGGAAGCACAGAATGTCCACGACCAACAGGCAATTGATAAACACCCGAAACAGTAATGCGGTGGGCACGATCACTATCGTCGATCGCCCGATAACGAACTCTGTAGGTCTGATCTTGCCACCCACCCGCATCCATCATCTTCGACCAAGCCCATGTGCCATGGAGAACGAGACCGTCATTCAACTTGTGCGTGGCAACAACCTGAAGTGAGTTGTACCAGGTACGATAGTCGTTTAACTGATACTCAGTCACGTCGCCCCATTCAGGCATTGGACGAGAGTAGTTCAGTCCGTTAATGGTGCTTGCAGAATAATAACTGGAACCCTCAAAGGCACTTATGCCCTGAAATGGATTGGAAACATTGTAATTGTTACAATTTTCCCACGTTCCACCCTTGTCAGGGTTGCAGTTCTGTGCTTCAATTGCACTCGCACTTTCACGGTTGATATTGTCACTACTGTCACCGTTATAGAGACGAGTTCCCACGTACGAAATGTTTATTACGTCGTGACTTGAAAGTTGTCTCTCGAAACCAGCGGAATAGTTCCAAAAGCTGGGTATTTTGTAATGCGGGTTCATAAACCATGGTCCTTGTCCTAACTGCGTTTCCATTCCCTGCGAATTACCAGCGGGCTGAACGATTGACGCATAGGGATTGTTGATCTGGTGTGAGAGATTGGGACGTACACCGTCTGGATAGTCTGGATCACTAGCCACGTATGTCGTGCTTGAGCTGTATCCAGCACTGTTTGGACTGTTCTGTGGACTTCTTTTTGATTCGCCGAAACCAGCCCGAAGAACCGTCTTATCATTGAGCGCATAAGCAATGCCTACACGCGGTTGGATATTAAGCTTGGTTGTGGCATAGGGTCCCCGTGGGTTACCATTAACTCCAAGAAAAGTGGGACCACCCAGTAGTTGACTGAAACCTGGAACGCTGACCTGGTTACTAATGGGATTTACATCCGTAGTGTTAAATGCGTAGTCGGCTTGATTGTGGCGCTCAACTTCGGCTGGTAGCCAATCCCAACGAACACCAAGGTTCAATGTCAACTTCCTGGTAGCTTTCCAATCGTCCTGAATGAACGGTGCGTAGTAATGCGCAGACCAGAAGGTTTTCACGTTGATGGTGTCGCTGCCAGAAGTTGGATTACCAAGCAGGAAAGAGGCGATAGAGTTACCGTCCTGCTGTTCCCACGATCCGCAACTGCTGCAGTTTTTCTGAGTCCATGAACGATCAATATAGAAGCTGTTGCCACCTCCAATAACATCGTACGAAATTTGCCAGAAGCGCAAATCAATACCGGCATGAATGGTATGCGTACCCTTTATCCATGTAACAGTCGGAAACATGGAAAGAGAGTTTTTTACATTTTGACCATTGCTGGTAGTACCCATTGTCGTGAACTCACTGAAGTTGAGGTAAGGAAACGTAGTCGCAGCTGCGGGTCCCATCGCCTGCGCCTGTGCAGAGGTCCAGCCAAAAAGGGTTGTTGGATCGAAATTCGGGGAGTAGTAGGCAAAATCAGCTCTTACTCCAACATTAGCGCGAAAGTCTAAGAGCAGTGTGGGGGTGAAGGTGTGTGTCTCGTTCAGTGTAAACGTATGGCTGCGCTCTCCATACGGATACCATCCTTGCGCCGCACCACTGCTTAGACCATTGCCATCGCGAACTTCAACACGGTTCCAGTAGCCATAGGAAAGGCTGAAACGATCATTGGCTGACCATTCTTGATCCCATTTTGCAAGCAAATTACGATAACGAATTTCATCCTTTCCGGTTTTAACGTAGTTGGAAGCAAAAGGATTGCTGCCTGCGGCAGGAGTTGTGTTGGGCGCGGGAAAAAGTTTTAGAACATTCTGAGAAACGGTATTGATGCGTGATGAAGGAATAATGTTTCCTTCAAATGGCTGCCTGACCCATGATCCTGACGCATTCTGCTGAATGGATTGAGGATCGTAAAGGACTATTGGCGAATAGCTGCTCCCATCCCAATAAACCAGGTCGCTAAAGTCACCGTTTTTCCAATTTGTACTGGGAACCGAATCGACGATGGTGTTGGGCTGAGTTTGATGGAAGTTTTCAAATCCCACCGCAAAAAATGACTTGTTTCGTCCGTCATAAAACTTGGGAATGCGCACCGGTCCATTCAGTTCCACACCGTACTGGTCCCACTTGTTTTGCGGCGTCTTATAGGAAGAAAGATCCGTACCGGCAGTGGCAGTCTTGATGAACCAGTCATTTTGCCAGGTATTAGCGTCCAACCATGTACGACGAGCATATTCGTACGTGTCGCCGTGAAGTTTGTTTGTACCGGTTTTTAGAGTTACATCCTCTACAGCTCCTGCCATCAATCCATACTGAGCGTCATAAGGATTGGTGACAATTTTGAATTCCTGAACAGAGTCCACAGGTGGAGTGTAAGAAATTCTTGAACCTCCGTTGTTGTTGATGGGAGAGGCTGTATTCGCAACTCCATCCATCATCAACGCGACGTTTCCTGTTCCACCGCCATTCACTGACAGATATTCCGCGGTGTCTTGAAACGGTGCCTGATATAAAAGGCTATTTGTCCAAAGAGCACCCGCACTCAAAATAGCGAGCATGCCCGGATCGCGTCCGTTAATCGGAAGTTCTGTGACTCGGGTGTTTTCGACAACTTCGCCGTTATCTGCCTTGGCTACGTCCAAAAGCGTGTCAGCGTTGACGGTTACTGTTTCACTCGCGCTACCAACCTTCATAACAAAATTTACGGTTGAAGCCTGATCGATTTGCAAGACAATTCCGCTATGAACTGCGGTTTCAAAACCGGGGACATGAACGGATACTGAATAGTGACCTGGAATCACATAGGGAATCGTGTAGTCTCCCGTGTTTGTTGTTTTTGTGGAAACGTCGACTCCAGTATCAAGATTGTGTGCGACGACTGTGGCGTGAGAGAGAACAGCTCCCATTGAATCAGTTACCCGCCCAGTAAACTTTTGTACCTGCTGTGCCACCAATTGCATTGACACAAAAAAGCAGCAAAAAAGCAACCAGTATTTGTACCTGGGCATTTTCACAGCACATTTTGTGGATTCCTGTACCCGCGACATGCTTTTTATTAGCAGGAGCGGTGAAATCAGACAATCGTGTGAAATTTTCACGTAAGCCTCCTCGTTTGTTGCCAAAAATGACCTCGTATACAGTAACGAACGATTACGTTTACGGAAACGTTTTCATCCATACCTGAATACGTGTGCATTTTTAAACGAAATGATGTTGAGGCTTGTCATTTGGGCTTGTCAAGAAAAAATTGCGCCCATTGTAAAAAAATATTTATAAAGCCTTTTACTTCACTATTTAAATAAAGTCCGAAAACGTATTCTGAACCATCAAAATACAAATTTCATCCGAATTCCATCGCTGTTCGAGTTCCAAAAAACAACTGTTGCCGAAAAAACAATCCTGCTTGATACTGCCTTTGCATCGTGATGAGGGTTTAGAAATGATCTCCGAGGAAATCGACAACGAGGCTACCGAGCCGGTCAGCGCCAAAGACAAAGTCTGCATCTGCTTCAATCATTCTCTGCCCGACAAAAATGGCTTCAGGATCATCAGTCCCTGCTGCCCGGTTCATTATTCAGTGCCTCTTCCTCCAAAGACAAAAAACACAATTACGCCAAAAGAAATCGCAAAGTGGCACGCACCGAAGAAAAAACGCATCAGCAATCCCAAAATGAAAGCGTCCAAACGATGAATCAGTTCGAAGTAGGACAAATCGTTGAGATCCCCGTTCACTCCAATCAACAAACCATAATGGAGCGCGGCAGCATTCTATGTCTGGCACCAACCTGGGCCATTCTCAAAATCGGCAATCGCTCTGCCACCGCCAACCTCAGCCAGATTCGCCCAGTCCAGAATCCGGACTCCTTTCCGGTGAAAATATGAAAACCCGGTTTACAGCTCTGGGACTGAACCGCACCGGCATGAACAAGACCGAAGCAGCGCACGCTGCCGACCTGGAGATGCGCAAGCGAATCGGCGAAATTCAGGAATACCTTTGGGAGCCGCTACGACTGAAGCTGGCCCCCGACTGCACCTTCGAACCCGATTTTCTGGTTCTTATGGCGGATGGCACAATCGAGTTCCACGAAGTGAAGGGCGGCTTCATCACCGATGACGGTCTGGTCAAAGTCAAAGTAGCCGCACAAAGATTTCCCTTCTTTCGTTTTATGCTTTATCAATATGATCGCCGTGGTTGCAAAATTAAAGAAATGCCCGTGCTCTAACTGATCAATCAGTTATATTCTCAACCTGTTTAGACCTTTCTTAGACCTGCTTTTGACGTAGTTGATAATGTGCCTGTAACGCAATTGCTGCGCTTTTGAGGTCTCTCGAAGCTATGTCTGTAAAGCAGAAAAACGAAGCGCCTGTGCCGCTTTTGCTTATCAGTGACGCACCATCCTGCAGCAGCGGATTGGGCCGCATCACCCGCGATCTAGCTGTACGAATTCATGCAAATCTGAGTAATATTTTTCGGGTTGGCGTGCTTGGCTACGGTGGCACTGGATCGCGCAAATTTGGCTTCTCACAATACATGATTGAGGGCATGAACGATTGGATGATTCCAACGCTACCCGAAGTCTGGGAGGACTTTGCCGGACAGGAAAAAGGCATCATTTTTAGTATCTGGGATGCATCTCGCCTCATGTGGTTTTCTCAACCCAACCGCTGCGAGATGCTTAACGCATACCCGGTTCTGCGCGATTGGCTCATTAAGGCACCTTTTATACGCTGGGGATATTTTCCGATTGATGCCGAAGGTCCCAACGGCAAATTCTCTTTTCCGCTGAATCAAACTCTTCTTGGCTTTGACAGAATTCTTGCCTACGGCCAGTGGGCCAGCGACGTAATTGAAAGATCCATTGGCGAAGGCAACGCACAAAAACGAAGCCTTGATTTTCGTCCCCATGGCATTGAAACGGATATCTTCTATCAGCACAACCGCACTGACTGCCGTTACAAATTTGGTTCGATCACTGGTGCGCAGACGCTGGTAAAAGTACCTCTGCTTTCTTCTATCATGAACGACGAGATTCTCATCGGCATCGTTGCCACAAACCAGGCTCGCAAAAATTGGGCTTTAGGTATTGAAACAGCGGCTCTGGTCGCAAAAGACCGAAAGGTCCGGCTTTGGATACACACGGATGTATTGGAACGGAATTGGTCGATTCCCTCGCTGTTGGTCGATTATGGCCTGGTGGACAAGACAATGATCTCTCTCGGCTATCTGCCGGATGAGGAGATGGCCAGGGCATATTCAGCATGTGATGTCACGCTTGGCATCGGTCCTGAAGGATGGGGATTGCCTCTTGGGGAATCTCTCGCCTGTGGCACGCCGGTCATTACAGGCAATTATGCCGGCGGCGCGGAGATTACACCCGACGAAATGCATGTCGAACCAATAGCCTATTACAGGGAAGGTCTTTATGCCTGCGTCCGACCGGTCTTTAAGACGAATGACTGGGCAGAAAAAGTAATCCGTAATCTGGACAAAAGAGCAGCTCTCGATCCACAGTATGCCTGGAAAAATCTCTGGCCACGCTGGCAATCCTGGTTTGAGGAGGGTTTGAATGGCTGAGATAATTCCCTACTCACCGAGATACTACAAAGTGCCAAAACGTTTGGCAGATGTCCCGTCGGCGTGGGGTCCAAACGAATCATTGTTGATGGATCTGATCGAGCGATTCAAAATTCCAACGCATACGGCTTTGGAATTTGGCGTCGATTATGGATATTCAACATCGGCGTTGGCCAACTTTTTTGATGAAGTTGTTGGAGTAGATCACTTCAACAGTGACAGCCAGACGGGATACCGTGAAAACCTGTATGAACAGGCTTCAACGGCATTAAAGGATTTTCCAAATGTACGGCTTATCCGACAGGACTTTCGGCAGTATATCGCGGAGAATGATCAGCACTATGATCTGATTCACATTGACATTTTTCATGATTATTCCACCACCTACGAGGCTGGTTGGTGGGCAGTGAATCATGCAAACACCGTCTTGTTCCATGACACGGAAAGATATTTTGAAGTCAAGCGCGCCATCAGCACTCTCGCGGATGAAGCAGAGATGAAATTTTACAATTACCCGGTGAATTGTGGACTGGGAATTTTGGTTAGGACAGCGTCATTGCTTTCAGAATGAATGGGGCTTTAACCGTTGTGAGGCTTCGCTTCACGAGTTTGAACAGAACCGGGGTTGCGAAAAATTTGGGCTTACAGCCAATCCCGGAGGTTATCTTCGGCACAAACTGACAGAGGAAAACTTCGATGAAAGAAAATAAGAGCATCCTTGTGACCGGCGGAGCAGGCTTCATTGGCTCGCATCTGACGGACTATCTGCTCAATCAGGGGCATAATGTGGTAGTCCTCGATGACCTCAGCGGAGGATTCATCGAAAATGTGGAATGCTATTTTTCCTCGAAAGAAGCGTCCGGGGTCAAAAAGGATGCAATTTTCGTGCAGGGTTCCATTCTCGACCACCAACTCCTTGATCAGTTGTTTCAGAAATATTCTTTCAACTACGTTTACCATCTGGCAGCCTATGCTGCCGAAGGGTTGAGTCACTTCATCAAGCGGTTCAACTATCTCAACAATCTGGTTGGGTCAGTCAATCTCATCAATGCTGCTGTCAACTACGGCGTAAAGTGCTTCGTCTTCACCTCCTCCATGGCCGTCTACGGCTCCGCACAGGTACCGATGACGGAAGATATGCTCCCGGCTCCGGAAGATTCCTACGGCATCGCCAAGGCCGCTGTCGAACGCGAGCTGGCCATCAGTAAAGAGCTCTTTGATCTGAATTACGTGATCTTCCGGCCTCACAACGTTTTCGGACCGCGACAGAATATCGGGGATCGCTATCGTAACGTGGCGGGGATCTTTATGAATCAGATTCTTCGCAATGCGCCTATAACGGTCTTTGGCGATGGAGAACAAGTGCGCGCCTTCAGCTACATTGACGACATTGTGCCGGTCATCGCACAATCTCCAAAAGTCCCTGAAGCTATTGGACAGATTTTCAATATTGGTGGAGACACGCCCTGCACAATTAACGAACTGGCTTCGCTGGTGACAAAGCATATGCAGGTACCGCAGCAGATTGTGCATCTGGAGCCGAGACACGAAGTCAAATTCGCTTACTGCAATCATGACAAAGCGATGCGGGTATTCGGTTATGCTCCGTCCACTTCCCTGGAAACCGGAATTCAAAAGATGACCGAATGGGCAAAAAGACGTGGTGCCCAGCAATGCAAGCAGTTCACTGAAATTGAGATTGAAAAAAATCTGCCAGGTTTTTGGAGGAGAAGTTGATGGGTTTGAGTCTGGTTCATGCCAATGCAACGCTTCACTGGGAGGGCTGGAAAGATTGCGTTCAAAGCTGGAAGGACACAGCCCTTTTTAAACATCCCATCTACGAAGTGTATCGAAAGCCGATAATGGCAGCGTATCAGGAGGTTTTTGAGAACACAACGGAAGACATTCTTTGCTATGCTCACGATGATGTCACTTTTTACGAACCGGATTGGGATGTCCGCGTAATGCGGGAATTCAAAGATTCCACCGTGGGCGCAGTGGGATTTTTTGGAGCCAAAGGCCACGGTTTGCCTTCTCTTTATCTGGAGCCATGCAAGCCGGAAAACTTTATGCGTCGTGGTGTGGTTTCAAATTTACGCCGGGATGCAGAACGCCATGGAATGCGATTTGCAGGCGAGTGTGACGTTGCTGTGTTTGATGGTCTGACGATGTTTGTCCGACGTGAAGTGATCCGGAAGATGGGGGGCTGGCCGCAAAATGCGCCCTGCTCTTACTGGGTTTACGACTATCTGATTTCCTGCGAAGTTCGTCGACAGGGTTTGCGCAATCGCTTTGTGGGCGTGGACTGTGACCATTGGAACGGAAAAAGTCCATCGATCATTCCAGAGGATCACAGTGCTGCGCATCAATGGTTGTACGACAGATACAAGGACGTTTTGCCATACACAGTGGAGGGGTAATGAACCATCCGGTTTTAATGCTGAGTCACAATCTTCTGCATTTAAGCAAAAAATGCGTGGCATCTATTCTTGCTCAGGATGTTCCAACTGATCTGATTATTGTAGACAACGGTTCCGATGAAAAAACCGTTCATTGGCTGCGCAATTTTTTTGATGCGCACATCATTTACAATCCAACGAATATCGGTATTACAGCGGCATGGAATGAAGGTGCGCGTTTTGTTTTTGAAGACATGGGCGAAGATGCCGTTTTTATAGCAAACAACGATATTATTTTGCCACCGTGGTTTTTAAGCGAACTGCTTACTTATGACGGCGCATTGGTTTCAGGCGTAAGCGTGGACAGGATGGAACAGATCGCAGAGAAACCTGCCAGAGCGGAACGGAATCTGCATCCTGATTTCAGCGGTTTTCTGCTTCGCAAAGAGGCGTGGGAAAAAGTTGGACCTTTTGACGAACGCATGGTGAACTACTGTTCAGATTGTGCATATCACATTGAAGCAGTACGCCGGGGTGTGCAGCTCTACGGAACCGGCATTCCCTTCTACCATGAGCGTTCCTCCACGCTCAATCTTGCTCCTCCGGAAGAACATCTTGCAATGTCTCGCCGGGCGGATGCGGATCGTCAGGCATTCAAATCCATCTACGGATGCCTTCCGTTTGAAGCCGCCTACGAAGAATTTTTTAAATGTGAAATGTAGAACCATCCGTGTCAATCCTGTTGCGTCTGTGCGATGCACTCTTTGTTCATTGTGCCGAAGCGATCCTATCGTATCGCACAACGGGGAACAGGTTGCATCTGCTCGATGCACTTTTGGTGCTGGTGGTGGAACTGCCCGAATGGCATTCCAATCTCCCTCAAAAGAATGCACTTCAAACAACGCCCTCTTCCAATACCCGCAAATCTATACGCATCCTCACACCACTTGTTGCATCTGTCCGATGCACTCTTGGTTCATTGTGCCATCGCAGGAGGAGGGAATTTGCTACAAATGGCAGTTGCATCTGTGCGATGCACTTTATGTTCATTGTGCCCGCCGCCAGCAGACTTGCGACATTGAACCCGAGCGCGTTGCATCTGTGCGATGCACTTTATGTTCATTGTGCCTGGGCACCGGGGAGAGATAGATGCGCAGTCAGAAGTTGCATCTGTGCGATGCACTTTATGTTCATTGTGCCACTCTTGCCTCAACTCAACGAGCAGTTTGTCGGAGTTGCATCTGTGCGATGCACTTTATGTTCATTGTGCCATGTTCTACGATGATCAGATTACTGAGGAGCAAAGAGTTGCATCTGTGCGATGCACTTTATGTTCATTGTGCCTTGTCATATTTAGGCTCCGAGCCTGAATATTCCTCCATGTTGCATCTGTGCGATGCACTTTATGTTCATTGTGCCGCCAGGATGGGCAAGGATTGTTGGACCGAATGAGAGTTGCATCTGTGCGATGCACTTTATGTTCATTGTGCCGCTAGATACGTCGCCTTGAGAAAGCTTGCACAAGTTGCATCTGTGCGATGCACTTTATGTTCATTGTGCCGCGTGGCTGTCGAGAATCCGCCTCAACTGCTCAAGTTGCATCTGTGCGATGCACTTTATGTTCATTGTGCCGATCGAACAGATTGAGGCTCTTGACAACCGTAAAGTTGCATCTGTGCGATGCACTTTATGTTCATTGTGCCTTCGGCACTAAAAACATAATAGCATCAATGGTTTGTCCTGTGGAAATCGCTAACCTTGTTTTTTCCACATCTTTTCCACAATCGCACAATTGGCATGTCATGCTTATCTCCTTAAAAATAAGCAACTTGCACCTTCCGCTAACCTCCCGGCTTTTTGCCGGTCACTCCAGGTTAGCGGAAACTTGTTTACACAATCAATAGACCATCAAAATGATCAGATCTCAAACACTTCTGCCTGGCATGTCTGTGTAATATGCAATAAGCCATCATAATTAACGTTGGCATCAGCTGATATTTAAAAATCACCGTTGCGTTTTTGCTGGCATTGAGTAAGGATTTGCTGCATGGAAGAACTCAAAGAAAAAACTCAAAATCCCATGAACCATGCAGAGCGGGCGTCGAGAGGCGGCACGGCCAGAATGAACGAAATGTCCACAGAAGAAAAACGCGAACTAGGCCGCAAAGCAGCCAAAGCTCGCTGGAAAAAAGCTGGCAGTCGCAAGCAAAAAAATCCCCCCAGATATAAAGCCGAGCAGTCAACGCTTCAGCCCAAAGTTTTTGGCATCGCTCTCATTGCAGCAGAAAAGAGTTATGCCAAATCTCTTGAAGAGCTTGCATATCACGAAAATATGGTTGCTATCCTGCGTGCCAGAATTCCATCTTTGGAACGCACCATCAGCGCCTTGCAAAATCAACAGAATCCCACATCATATACGCCAACAGATATTTACGGATCCATTCCGCATACCATGCCACCAACTGATATTTCCACGCGTCATCCTGACGTTTCTCGCGCACAGGGTGCAGCCGTTGGCGGCATCGATCTAACGGATGAGACCGATGAAGACAAATTTTTGCGCGAAAGCGGTCTGCCCGGTGGAGAATGGCACTAGATTCACTGCGTTTGTCGAACTCTGACTAAAGGCTTATTTGATCTGGTCGCATATATGTGCGGAACCACAGGCCCAACTCATTCTCTGTCATAGTGCCATTGGCCACGACAAGCATAGTGCGAACCATTTCAACATTTTCAACGCCTAAGACGTAGCTATTGAGTGGCAAAAAAATACCAGCTGCAACAATCAGACCGGTACGCTTATTGCCATCGAAAAAAAAATGGTTGCGCACTATCCCTGCTGCATAGGCAGCAGCCAGACAAGCAAGATCAGGTGTTCCGTAGGCCGCAATGTTTTGTGGTCGATCCAGAGCAGACAAAAGCAGTGTTCTGTCTCGAATTCCCGGTAATCCACCATGCTCTGCAAGTTGCTCATCATGAACTGCCAGCACCACGCTCTCTGGTACCCATCGGATACTGCTCATTTTGCCAGCTCCTTCAGAACATCACGGCGCTCACGCATGAATTTACGAGCAAGAGTCATTTGCATTTCAAAATCCGGATCATATGGTGTGAGGCGCACCCCATCCGGTGAATCACTCAGAAAAATTGAATCGCCTTTCTCCAACCGGAGGCGATTTAAAGTCTCTCTGGGCAACACAATTCCTATGGAGTTTCCAATTGCAGACAATTTCAGCTTTTGCATAATACCCCCGTTACATGATGATAACACATGTAATATTTTTATAATGCCCGTATACCACAATGCCGGTTCTTTCTATTCCAATATTCTGAACGGCCCTTTTTGCGGTTCTCTTCCCGCATGGCACGGTACCTGAAACAAGCAGGGCTTCGGCCAGTTACAGCCTGTGAGTTGAAGATCCGGCAGACCCTTCATCTTTTGCAGCTTTTCCAGTTTGCGCGCCGCCATATCCAGAATGGATTGACGGGCGGGTTTCTCCGGCACTGAAATACCCACATTGAAACAAAGATCCTGCAAAACGCCGTCACTCAGCATACTTTGCAACCATGTACTTGTGTCGAGTTCGTCGTGATCCTCCCTCCACACTTCCTCCCATGAAGATTTGAAGGGTTCGCCGACCGCATTCTTTTTGCGAAAGCGTAGTTTTCGATTCATCGGATGCAACAATCCTTTGGCCCATGCAGAGTGCCGCTTCCCTTCCCGGCTTTGACCCAACACAATTACCACCTGCTGCATCGGCAGACTATACGCACACACATTGCCCAGAGAAAACCACGATCTGCATTCGGAGTAATGGCGATCCTTGCTCCAGTTTGAAACCAGCACCACACGGCGCAGATGGTTTCCAGAGGGATCAAGGTACGCGCTTGAAGTCCAGAGCGGACCTTCTCCCAGCCGAATCGGTTCAGGGATACCCCAGGGTCGATCTGTCGGTTTGCGAATAGCAATCGCAATCAAATCGGCAATACAAGCCAGGTGGATGACTTCGCCATGCACGTCGTAGTGAGTGGTGTCCAGTCCCGGTTCAGTTCCCAGGCCGTAACATTCTTCGCCAGCCGCTTCGCCAAAATCTGTTCGTTCCGAGGCAACACCAGCGCGGATCGCCGCTTGCAGCATCTGATTGGCATCCATTCTGGAGCGTTGCCACGATTGCATCCAGAAAGCTTTGCGTGGGCATTCTTCGAACGCTGTGAGGATCTCGTCCGTTCCATGCATCGGTCCACCATTAAAGAGAAGAGTCTTCTTCTTCGTTCCCGTCTTCTTCTACGTCTTCTTCTTCCCCGTCTTCAGCCATTTCCTCGTCGAACATACCATCGACAATTTCCTGCGCCACTTCCAGCGCATTGCGTTCCAGCAAAAATCCATCGAGAGCGGATGTCCCATCCGGATAGAGAAGACACTTTTTCTTCCCTACCGCTTTCACGGCAAAAACCTTTTCCGGAAATATGAAAAATCCATCCTCAATTTCAATCATTGCCAACCTCTTGCAATCGCAATCATCAAGTTGATCTACGGTTCCGGCTCTTCTTCTTCCACCGGTTCATTCGTCTCTGGCTCTGCTTGTTCTGGTTGCGTCTGAGTTGGTTCCTCCACAGTTAGTTGCGTTGTATCAGATGCTGCTTGTTGTTGCTGCAACCGTAATGCTTCCTTTCTGAGTTGCTGCAACGTCTTGGGTGTTGATGCCGTAGCACCACCTCCAACCACAAGAGCAGTAAGAGCTCGTGATACAGGAAGCTTTCTTTTTTGAGCATCTTTTACCAGTTCACCCAGGTTCTGCGTAAAAATTGCTTTTTGCTCCGCTGGCAAATCATTGATCAAAGCCAGATCTTTTGGGGTGACTTTGCTGATCCAACTCACCACTTCTGGTCGATCAAGCAAATTTGCCAAAACATGCGAACCAGCAAGAATGGCTGGAGCCATTGCAATTTCCATGGCTGCGTATCCAGGACGACCCAGCAGCTTGGCAAGAATTGCTCCAGGTGTTGTGTAAAAAAGCGCATTGATTGTACGCCGCACACCTTGCTCACGAAGACTTTTGACCATCGCAGCAATAGCTTCTTTTCTGCCTGCCAAAATATCTTCAGGACTGATCGTCTTGCGTTCAGCAACAGTTTCTGTTGGTCGCTCTGGCGGTGCAACACGCTCAGGCTCTTCGACTGTCTCTTTCGCTGGTGCTGGTGGTTCTGGTTCAGATTTTAGTCGATAGCCAGAGCGCAAATCATCCATAGACGGAGGCTCCGGTTCTTTCTGTAATCGGTAGCCAGAGCGCCAGTCATCCACGGAAGGCGGAGCTGGAAGCTGCTTCTGCCCCTTCCGAAGCTGATCTTCGTTCGGCATTTTCTTCAGTTGTTCGCGGCGCGCCTGCACCTTTTCATAGTCTTTGACAAGCGAAGGATCGTATACCTGTGCCGCATTCAATCGCTCTCTGTCATTCTCCTCGTTGAACTGCTCTGGATTCGCCTCTTTCTTGCGAATTTCGTCCTGTGTCTTTGGAACATGCCGTTCCCGTCCAAATGCCTTTTGGTACTTCTGCGTCTCTGCGCGACCGGCTTTCAAATCATCCAGCGCATCTGCTTTCATCGATGCTCTTGTTTCGGCTTGATCAAGCACTTTGAAAAGCTGCTTCATCTCACCTTCCAAAGCACCTTCGTATCTTCCGCTATAGATGTTTTTGCCAAGGATCGATTTTGCACGATGAACCTGTTCTGCCGGGATTGCAGCCCCTGCTTGCGGGTTGAAATCAATCGGTTCTGGTTCAAAACCGTTGTCCGCAGCAATTTTGTCAACTTCCGCTCTTTTTGCCGGACTAAGGCTCCAATAATCTTCCTTGTATCCCTGCGATTTCATAATCGCTGCACGGTCTTTTGCATATAGCGATTCGGGAGGTGCATCTTCCGGATCTGGGGTAAGCTGGCTAACCATTCTCTTCACTTCAGGAGAGATCGCCGTGATCTTTTTCAGCGGTTCAGAAATCTCTCCGCCATCGATCGTGACGTTGGCTATCTTGTCGTGCCATGACTTCCAGGCAGTATTTGTTGCTGCCTTGGCTTTGGCTTTGACGGCATCTTCCTTCGCATAGTAGTTCGTTGTGTCCTGCTGTAGTCCAGCTTCTTCTGCGCGCCGAAGTTCAAGCGTATGCTCAGCCGCAGCATTTTCTTCCGCAATTCTCTTGGAAACTGCTTCATGCTTTTCAGCAACACGAGCATTTTCTTTACGAACGCGTTCAATTTCAGCTGCGTGCTTGGCATGAGCACGTGCGTTATTTTCTTTCACGCGAGCAACTTTATCAGCATGTTCCTGACGTGCAGATTCTTCCGCTGTTTTTACTTTTCCGGCATATCGAGCTTCTCTTCCAGCAGTCTCATGAAGAGCCTCCTGCGTCTGTTCCAGATGTTTTTGGGCAGCCACTTTGTTCGCTTCCGCAGCTTTTTCCGCTGCATCAGCATTGGCCTTAACTGTGCTTTCCGCAAGTTTTCTCAATCCGCGTGGCCCTGTACCTGTTAGAGCTTCAGCGGCACCACGAACACCAGCGACTCCAGCACCAGCAACGTTTTTTGCCACATGCGGTGCTTCATATAACGCAACATTGCCTGCCGCAGTTCCCAGAGCACCAGCAATGTCCCCCTTGCCGACCTGTGTACCCAACTGTTCGCCAACCTGAGCAGCCCACGGACCTACCCCTGGTAACGCAGCAGCAAGTGTATGGGCAATAGCTTTCTGGCGATGCTCAAGCGCCGCTTGAGAAGGATGCAACGCATACCATGGAGATGCAACACTCGCTTGTTGAAATTCACTGGCCGCTTGCTGTGCCTGCTGTTTCGCCGGTTCGACAACAAATCTCCTGGCTAGCAGGCCAGCTCTACCAGCTTTCTGTTGTGTTGCTGCCTCTTCGGGAGTTTGCGCTCCTTCTACAACTCCGTGGTAAAGTCCGGAAACTGCACCGCCAAAAGCCTGCCCAGCACTCGACAAAAATCGTGATGCGGCACCACCTGCTGGTTTCTCAGCTTCTTCTGGAGCAAAAATAGTTTGACCTGCAGCATTCCGGCCAACGATCCGAACGCCTTTTAACGCTGCAGCTGGTTTTGTTTCTTCCGAAACATCCAGCTTATATCCCTTTGGCAACTTTGGCTGTTTTGTCGGTTTTTCTGGCTTTTCCGGTTTATCGAGTGTGTATCCAGCAGGGAGCGGCATTACCGCACCGCCTTTCCGGTCTGCACGTCAACCCAGGTATTTCCGCCGTCATTAGAGCCAATCTTGTGGCCATTTGGTCCTGTTGCTGTCTGCTTGTATGTTTTGGATCCCACTCTCACTGGCGGTGGAGCACCAGCACCAGCGGGAGCAGTAAGGCCCGCCTGTTCGGCAGTCGCCCAAAGGTTCTTTCTACGAGCTTCCATCGTCAGGCGCGCATAGTTGAGTGCACTTTTTAGAGCTTGTGGCGAATTTGCCTTATTGATAATCGATCCAACCGACGCGATTTCTCCCTGTGTTGCACCGACACCGGTAAAAGCTCTTGCCATTTCGCCTTCTAGCGATGTTTTGACAGTTTCAAAATCCGTCGGAGCAGGATCGCCAGTCGCCTGTGACCACATTAAACTTAGGCGATTAAGCGCAACGACGTTTCCAGTACCAAGAGCATCAACCAGACCATTCGCCATTTTCAGGTGATCTTCTGCCGTTGCCAAAGCTGCTATATTTGATCCAAGTCCTTTCGGAATCAGCGCCTTATGCCCAGCAACGTTGACCTGATAACCAACGCTTGCCGTTGTGGCATATTTACCTCGTTCGGCCTGTCCTGCTGACGCAATCATGGTTTGCTGAGGATTGTCAGGATTCACGACAACCATCGGTCGTGCCTGCGCACCCGCTACCATGCGAGCAACGCCGGGAATAACGCTGGTTTGCCGAACGTACTCTGGATAGCTTTTAAGCGCTGCCTCTTCCTCCGGATTCAATGGCTGTCCTTCACTCCGCTTGACCAGTGCTTGCATATATTGCGCACCTGGTGAAAGTGGACGCGCAGCTGGCGGTGTGTAATCAGCAGGCATAGGCTCAGCCGTAATTTCATTAGTCAGCGTATTCTGCATTGACTGGTAATACTTTCCATCGGCTCCTTTGTAAGGCTTTGATCCCGTAAGGGGCTTGCTTTTTGTTACCGTACCCAAAACTGTATCCAGGTAGGTATCATTCAGCTTTTGAAGTTCTTCTGGTGTGGCATCCGGATGAAAAGCCTTGATGGTATCCAGTTTTCCGCGAATAGTCTCCATCATGCCAGCAGTACCGGCTTGTGCTTGTTGAATTGCCTGCTGTTGCGGCGATATCGGCGCGGCAGCAGTCAACAAATCTGTTTCCCGTTGAATGCGCTGATTTGTCTGCGCTTGCGCTCTCAACTGCGCTGGTGTCAGCGCTGGTCCTTTCACCGTAGTAGGCCGTCCAAATTGTATAGCTGGCGCAACTGCTTCCGTTGGCGTCAGCGTAGTCGCTGGCAAGCCGGGTTCAGTAGCAGACGTAATTCTGCGTGGCTGTTCGCCTGCAATAGGTTTTGCTGCGCCTTGGGCTAGTGCTTGCGCACGTTGTTCCTTAGTGCTTTTTGGCGTTTCGTCAACAAGCAAAGTGCCATTCGCAGCTACCAGTTTGTCTCCCCGCCAACGTGGCGCGTTTGGCTTCGCATAAATGGATTCGTTCGAGAATGTCGCGTCATACGGCGTTTTCCATTTATCATTAGCGTGAAGTTTGCCATCAAAAGCGCTTTTTACCAACTTGGCAGCAGGATCGCCTCTTTGGTCTGCCAACCACCGTCCACGAACATCGTAATCAGGCATTGGAGTATCCAACTCTCCTTTTACGAGATCGGGATGCTGTTGTGCCCATGCTTGAAACTGCTGTTCTTGCTGTGGCGAAAGTTTGGTCACATAAGGGCCAGGCTTGGCAAATTGTTTATTAAACGAAAAAGATACTTCAGGTGGTTGATCTTCTGGATTCGCATATCTGTTCTTAGGCAACGCTGCGGCACTCCCCGCTTGCGTCGCTGGTAGCGCGACAGGTTTTGTTGCTTCAGCAGGAGCAGAAGCAACAGGAATTTTGTATTCCTGTGTAGCGGCCAACGTAATTCCAGGTTCCGTCGTGGGAGTTGTAATTTCTGCTGGTTGCATTGTGGTCGACTGCGCTTCCGGCTTTTTCGCCAGATGCAGCGCTTCGCCAATTTTTTGACCAATTTTTCCAACAACCCCCGGTTTCTGCTGCGGATTCAGAATTGCATCCTTTTGTTGCAGTGCCTGGCTCAAAGCGTACTTTGCCTTCAAGGATTCGGGAGTTTCTTCTCCCTTCGAACCAAGCAATGACGAATATTTTTGCTGAAGAGTGCCGATGTTTTGCTGGAGTTCGCCAAGATGCGATTTGCGTGCTTCATCAGTAAGAGCCTGTTTACGCGCACGCTGCTCCTGCGCCAAGCCAGCTCCTATCGACCAACCCTGGTTCCATGCACCCTCGTTTGCCACAATCTACCCTTTCTTTGCTGAAACTTTCCCGTACGCCTTGCTTCTGCCTTTGCTCGCCTTTTGCGCACACATTTTAGCCTGCGCCGCCGTTAACACAATCTCGCCCTTATGCACTTTGGCCGTTCCTGTTTTTTTGACCTTTCCACCTTTTTTGTAGGAAGAAGGTTTGGCAGCCTTTGAGCCAAACCCCAACGACCAAGCGCTTTTCCCTGAACCTCCATCGGAAGAACCGCTCTTGTCTGAACCGCCAATTGCAGAACTGCTTTTTCCCTTGCCTTTGCGTTTTTTCTTGCTGCCTATGGTCCATCCTGCTGCCCATGCTTCCTGATTCGCCATCTCCCGCCTCCCCCTTTCGTCTTATATTTTGCTTAATCCAAATGACGTTGCTGCTCCCGCAGCGCTAGTGAGACCTTTACCCAGAATGCTGTCGGACCAGCTCGACGTTTGTGCCTGTGCCGCACTTGTCTGTTGACCATAAGCCTGTATTCCCTGACCCAGAGCGCTTGATCCCAGACTTCCAAGATTGCTGGCAGAAGTTCCGAGCAACGAAGCAACCATGTTGCTGATATTGCCACGTGTAGATGCACCAATGCCTGCGGCGGCTGAAGCAGTACCTCCAGAGCGAGTTCCAAACTGTCCCAGCTGTTCTTTTTGCTGTTGCCCCTGCTGCTGCATCGCGTTGACTTCAGGAGCAAGCGTCTGACTGATTTTGGATTGGTTGCCTGAGAGGATGGAGGAATAAAAATCGCTGGCCTTGCTCAGATTCGACTCTCCCAGATTGGTGGCAAAACTACCAATCGCACCAAAATTTTTGATGTTGCTTGAAAGCGTCGAATTTGAGCCACCAAACAAAGAACTCCAGAAGCTCATGCGCCCCTCCTTCCGGCCAAAGAAAACGGCTCAACCGTTTTCGGTTGAGCCGTTGCTTGTTCCCTGCGGGGAGGGCACGCTGCTCGTGATTCCTGTTCAGCATACTGCGAAAAGCCTTTCAATACAACGAGTGTTCAACCTCAATGAACCACACAAACCGGGTCAGGATCTGCGCCCGTCCGATAAAAGTCTCCTGCCGCCAAGCCGCCCGTAATCGCGGCGGCATTGCTGGCGTAAACGGGAAGTCCAACAACCGCTAATTTGCTATGAGGAGAGGTCGTCCCAATCCCTACGTTGCCTTGTCCGCCAGGATTGATTAGCACATAAGCATTTGAAGGAGAACCATTCGATGTGCCATCCAGCGTGAGTGTGGAACCTGCCGCCGAGCCACCATAGACGACTGGCGACGTAATAGAAGTCGTGAACGTCGGACTGGTGCCAAGAACTGCCGTGGTTCCACTTCCGGTTGTTGAAGCCGCTATCAACTGCGAACTGCTGTTCGATCCCAGAACTGCTGCAGACGCAGGAACTGCCGCTCCATTCACCTCTGAAACAGTAACTGCCGTCAGAATTCCGGATGAAATGATAATCGTGGTATTATCCGGTTTGACAATGCCCAACGCGGATGACGTAGCTGTAGGTACGGAAATGGTGCCACCTGCGGTGATATCTATCGTTGTGCCATCCGGCTTAGATAAACCAAGCAGCGACGTGGTCGCAGTAGGTACAGAAATAATGCCGCCGCTGGTTATGTCTATTGTCGTGCCATCCGGCTTGACAAGACCCAAAGAAGAAGTCGTCGCAGTGGGTACAGAAATGATGCCCGAAGACACATCAACCGTAATTCCGTCTGGCATTACCAGACCAAACTGGCTTGTTGTGGCGATTGGAATCAAAGTTGCCCAGAAGTTTGCACCATCAAAATAAACAATCGAAAAACTACCTCCATAGAGTGCAACCGAAGTGGTGCTGTTTATATTGCCACTTGATGGCGTCAGTGTTGCAGTTCCCATGCCCATGTTGTAGATGGTCGTATACCAAGGGGATGATACGCTAAAGTTAAGCGTAATAGCCACGGCTGACGTATCGTTGACAATTAATAATGCTCCATTGTCAGTAGTCTGGGTTATATAACTTATAACACCTGTTTGATTATCAACAGAACCGAGATTACTAAAAAACGTAATATCTCCTGTGCCTCCGTTAAACGATGTCACTCCACTTGATGTCGATGAAGATGAACTTGTCGCAGTTGTTGTTTCCGTGTTTGTCGTGGTGGTACTGCTTGTGCCATTCCCATACATAGTGTTAATGGCCTGATCATGATCATTCAGCGTATTAAATACTCGCCGCAAATTGACAGCAATTTCTGCGGACGATGGATTGTCATCAAGTGTTGGCCATTTTTTAGGAGCAACGTAGACACTCATTTACGCACCTGCACTGTCTTCATGGGGTTCTTCTTTGCCCATACCACACATTCCGGACATTTGCCGCTAGGCCACGGTGTGGTCCCAATTTTCCCACATCGATTACATCTGCGTTCGGTAATCGTGATTTTTGACATTACACTTCTGCCCCCGCATTTCCTCCACTGCCACCAAATGGTTTCAAAACTGTGTACGCATCTGTTCTTCCCCATTGCCCAAGCCAGACTTCAACGTCTTTTCCAAACAAGTAAAATGGGACACTCGAACTTAGCCTGTAACTTACCAATTTGGTTTTGTTCGCCGGAATCTGCACCTTTTGCTTCACAAAAGATCCACCTGTATTCGGAATTGTTAATGTAATTGTCGGCCATGCATCAAATACCAAAGTCATAGTAATGTCTGCTGTTGAAATCGTCGGAATATTCATCATACGCAGATGAAACCAACCATTCATGCCATGTGAAAGCATCTCAGTTTGCCACTGCACAGTAGATTCCGGATAAGGAAGACTTACCCAATGTACGCCCCACAATTTCCATGGAACTCCATCACTCGACACAATTCTTCCAATATGGCTTGTAAACGGAGGCGTAAACGTCAACGGAATTTTCTGCTGACCATTTAGCGTAAATGGAGATTCATTCGGCACATGAAGATTTCCCAGTTCATCTTCAACTGAGATGGCTTTTGCCGCGTTTCCTGTATCAGCCTCAATGATCAGTCCCTGAACAAAATTCAATCCGGCAACTCCCAAATCCCCCCAATCTGTCGGTCGGTCCTGTGTGGATTCGGGTAACGAGATAAACGTTGGTTGCCAAAGATCCACATACGTCGATGAGTTTGTTGGCCAGCTTAAAACCGCTTCAATGTCAATGATGTCTTTTGCATAACCGGAAGTAAAGTCGATGATATAGGGCTGAATCGCTCCCGTTCCGGTTAAACTCGTCGGACTATATCCGCTGAGTGCAGTCTGATAGCGATTTGTATACAACGTCACCGTAATCGGATTGCTAGCCTGCACTAGCGCCTTAATATAAATATCCCCAACTCGTTTGAATCCTCGCGCATCTCCATCGTTTACCGCACCCGTGGCAACAACGGAAGTCGCCGTTTCTGTTCCACTGCTTACCAGATCGCGAACCGTGTTATCTGTGCATCCTACAAGAGTATCGTTAACCCCTTCTCCTTCTTCAAGCGTATGGCATGTGACTGTTGTTCCATAGACATCGACAATCCATCCTTTCGCAACCACGTCATACACCAGCGTTTTTGGATTTCCATTGGCGTCTTCGTAGTCGTAGTAGAGATAGCCATTGGCAAAAGCCAGCGTTTGCTTTTCAGGAAGAGAATCGTTTGGAGGATAGATCGTGTAGCCTGCAATCGTAATTGCTGAGGGCGTCGACCCTTCATGTGGAAACAAATTATAAAGCTGTGTATCCGTGATTGATTGACTTCCCGATCCTTTGGGTGAAATGTAAATTCCGTCCTTTGCGCGAAAAAAGGCATTCATACCGGCTTCCGTGCAGAGGCAGCTGCGAATATACAAGCCGCGATTAGTAATTGATTCAATTAGATTAAAGGCGCTTCCGGATACTCCGCTGACATTTGCTAATGCAGAAGTGTACGTCGGATCGATAATCCACGCACGTTCGGTTGAAAATACCATTCCTACGCCATTCACGATGCAGCCATTCATCAAAGGTTCAGAAGGCGAAGTGACTTCAATCTGGTTGGTATCAGGTGCAGAATCCGGGTTGTTTCCTTTGGTGAAATAAAGCGTTCCTGGTCGGTAAGTATCCCCGCATGCAAACATGTATGCAGTGTTGTCAGTTGGACCCCACATCGAAGACATTGGTTGCGCCGCAAGAATCGGCTCAGCAATGTTGTAGATGAGGTTGGTTCCATCCGGTGCATCCGGAAGATACATCGTGGTAGTTGAACTTGGACGCGTATACAACGAATACGCTAATTGCGTTGGCGATCCAATCAGAATGACCGTACCGGATAACCAACGCGTATTAAAGGTATCTCCGCTAATCCAGGTAATAGTTCCACCTGAAATATTGACCACTCCCGCTTTGGGTGTATCAATCGATGGAAATGGTTCAAAATTATTTGTGCTGATTGTAGTATTTGCTGAAGCCGCTGAATCGCTAACCGTATCCTGAATCGGCGAATTGTATCCACTGTTCGCATTATCATTGGGTCCGGTAGCAATATACGTGTAACTCGATAAACTGGCATCCTGGCGATAATAATCGACCTTATCCACCTGTGGATCAGTAGAATAGACTGCCGTTACCGTATTCGCCAACACTGGAACACTTTGTGACGTGGATGCCGGAGAAGGATTCGAGACAGCGCCCGTTTTAGATGACCTGTAAACACATTCATAAGTAACGTTTGTGCGTACGTTAGTGGAGAGGGGCGGAATGGTTGCCACTGCCGCACCCGGAGTCGGTGCGCACTTAATAACCAATGTGCGTCCACTGTGATACCAATAATCCCAATCAACCTCAAAACTGTACGTCCCGGACTGGCTGAATGTAACATTAAAGTTAGTCGTTACTGCTGATCCTCCACCATTAATTGCGCTCACTGCCATTAGTGGCAATGCGTCAACAACGGTTTCAGTTTGCGCGTTGTATCCTTTAACGGTTCCCAGCGAAGTAGCAGCGCCTCCACCAATGCCAAACATTGCCTGATCTTTGTTGACCATTTGAAACGCATATGTCCCAGCTTGGGGTACATACATGCTACCTACAATGCAAACGTTAAAATCCTGAAAACCATTAGATTCCAGCGCTGTAGCAAAAAGATCAATTGTTCCTTCAATTGTTGAATCTGTATTTAACGTAGTCCAATAGACTGGATAGCTTGGATTTCCCTCTGTGCTGCTTGGATTCGGATCAAAAATCAGCGAATTGTTTGTGGAAGAACCGACAGCTGTGCTGCTAGTGCGTGCCGTTCCCGAACCAGAATCTTCCGGATTTTTCCAAATGTAGGTTGCCACTGCTCCAGAGTGTGGTGAGTCGCCCCAGTAATATGCCGTAATAGTGCTATAAAGCGAAAGAACAGTTGCAGTAGCCGGCGTTATAACCGTCCAGGCTAATGTAAAGTTTCCGCTATTCGCCGAAAAATTTCCTCCGGATGAATTGATTCCTACATGCAATTGCACGGCATTTACTGGAACCGTTAAAGTTGCACCTGCTCCAACGTTATAGATGTACCCCGTGGTCGTTGATGATGTTTCGCCAATAACGTTTCCGTTAGCATCCGTAAATGCTGCAACCACTACCGAACACGAAGATGCAGAAGTTTTTAAAAAATGGCCGGGATAGGTCGAGCCTACCCAGCTTGAACTTGAAGTGCTAGGACTAACATTGCTTAATCCATTGATCCTTGTTGCTGTACCTGTAATAGAAAGGGTCACCGTAGAGTTTTCTACGGGAGTATTGATTACAACAGGATTTGTGACAGCTGAGGTCTCCGTTCCTCCAAAGTTCCAGTTTGAGTTGATCCCGCCGCGATTGGTCCAAGGCATTGCTGTAGCAGGCAAATTGTCCGTTCCGTTTGTTTCATAACTTCCCGTACTTACAATCGGCGCATCCTGGGGTTCTTTAATTCCTGTTTTATAGGTCAAACCATCAGACCGAATCTTCAGCATCCCCGCACAATTAAACAAAGAACTGGTAATCGTGACATTCGTGGAAGAGTCGCCGATGTACATCCATGGTTGAACAGAAGTATTGGGCCGAAACGGGATCATAGAAACAGGATTGCCGCTGAGTCCAGAAGCAACTTCCGTTGCGTTTACATACATCAATCCTGCCGCGCCGATGATTCTGACATATCCGGAAGCGGGCCCCTGTGGAGTGGAATCATTGAGCCGACGCATTGTATGAGGAGGTGCGCTAAGTGAAAGCAGCGCATTTGATTCCGTTGTTCGTCCGATCAAACGATCCTGAAGATATCCACGGACATTTTGAAGATAAGCATATTCGCCCGGTTGGACAAGTTGATCCACCGCTCTGACGGTATCAATGCCGCCCGGTCGGAAACGAAGACCATCTTTTATCCGGCTATAACTCTGAGGATTCGCCACAATCGTCTCCTGAAACGAGACTTGAGCTATGGCTTATTCCTCTGGGGAGGGCATACTGCTCAGGTATATTGCCGAAATTGTACCACTTTCTACTTTGCCTTTTGGTTTGCATCGTTGAACCGCGCTTGGCTGCGATCCTGAGTCTGTCCACGCTGCACCAAAATGTCTGCAAATGATCCTGTACTTTTCAAACGTGAATTCTCAACTGCACAAGCCTGAATTGCTCGGCTTTCTAATTCCAGTCCCTGCTGAAATTCGGCACCACCCATTTTAAAGCAGGCCAGACATTGTGCTAAATCAAGAACTACATCCCAGTTACTTCGGGAAATCTGCACGTAATCTGTGTCAACAGACGGAACCGGAGCATTGGCTAAAACAGTTACACTAATCCCGGATTCTGTGGGCGCAGCCAAAAAGTCGATTCCTCCCAGAACCACACAGGGACCAAAGCTCGTCGGCGTCGAGTCCCATTCCGGCATGTAGCGATCCATCTCTACAATCGACGGCATGTCACAGGCTATGCCATTCACACGTGCCAGCATAGCCCAGGGCGTCTTTAGCAGCAGGTTCAGGCCATCCTGATAGCGGCGCAAGCAGTAGGAGGCCCGCTGCTGGTCCGTAGCTTCGCTTTCGCGACCCAGCAGATCTGCCAATGCGCCCCACTCCAATGCCCATGCAAAATCATTGGGAATTCCCAGCAGCGTTGCGGTAGGCGGGCTAAACGCCGTTCCCGATTCCAAAACCACGGCTTCGTACTTGCCTGGCTGGTTCGGAGTAATATCCACATCCCAGGTCAGCGGCGGTTCTGAAGAGAGCATAAAGGTCTGCGGAGTTCCGCTTGGCATTTGTAAAAAGCCAGCCTCATAGAATTCCTGCGCGACCGTGTCATCCCGATAAAGCGTGTTGGATGATCCAGTCATAGGAATATAGCGCACGCGTTCCACGTCAATCACCGTATCTGGCAGAGTCGTGCGTCTGGTATTTGGCGTCAAAGCAATATTCTGCAAAAACAACTGATTGCAATTGGATATTTGCAGCATCTCGTCGCGGCGCCTCTGCAGGGCCTGAGAAAGATCATTAATCGTGAATTGACTCGTTCCTGTCCAGGTTCCCCCCGTTGGTGGCTCTAGTAACATGTATTCCATCATGGTGTAAGAATTTGTGTCAGTCAGAGTTCGCAGCCGCGGAGAAGAAGTAAGTGATCCCAGCGAATTCCAAAGACTGGTCGCGTTGTACGTAAAATCAGTTTTCCAGGTAAAAGTCATTGCATTAAACATGCGCAATGCTTTTTGAATGTAAAGACCGTTTTCAGCGTCTGTCCAAAAAACATTACCCGAATCGGCCAGCCGCGAGGCAAGCTGTTGTCGTGCTGTTACGTAAGTGAGCCAATTGTAAGAAGCCATTCTTTTACCGTTTTGTTGTTCTGATTTTGCTCTTTCCCGCTTTCGCTTTTTTGCCTTTTGCTTTCAAGCCGCAACATTCAATGTGTGCAGAAGCAATTTGAAGCGCAGCATTGTGGTTTGGAGCTACAAAGGTTTTGCTGACATAGGAACCATTCGGGCCTCCTCTTTCGCTGCTAGTGTGAACAATGTATCCATTCTCCACGCTGTCAATGGAAGCGTTAACCCTACCGGATCTTTGCGGTTCACCTTGTGAAATTGTTTTTGATTTTTTCCTTGCCATGGTTCACCCCTTTGTCATAACCCGTTTGCGGCTGGAACTTTTCTTCGCAGTTTTCATTCCACTCACGGCAATGTTTGGATACTTTTCATGAACTTTGCGGCGCACTTCAGCTTTTTCCTGGGGCGACCCATGCTGTGATACGCGTGCCAGCGCATTTCTGGCATGCGCTTTGTCTTCGATCGGGTATCGCCGGCCTTTCAAAACAAAAGCTTTCGTGGGAATTTTTTCCCGTTTTTTCGTCGTCAATTTTGCCATCGTATTTCTCCGTGCATTTTTCTTCGCAAACACAGCAATGGCCCAAGCCATTGCCAGGCTTGAGCCATTGCTGATTCCCGAAGAGATCCCTGTTGCGGGGACTGCTGCGGAGGGCATGTTGCTCGACGATACTTCTACAGTCGTACCGAATCGTGTTTTCTGTCAAGGGAAGAATCAACTACGTTTCATTGCGATTCGTTTTCTCGACCGGTTTTTCCTTTTTGTTTTCGGTCGTGGTCCGATGCGACCTTCTTCGCGCAAATAGGAAAGTAAAATCGCCTTTGCTTGCCGCTTGCTACGCACAATTTTTCCGCCTTTGCCAGAATGTAACTGATGCGCTTTGAATTTTTTCATGATTTCTCTGGCTGGCATTTTCTCACCTCGTTTTGTTTAGGTTTGTTTTGTGCTGTCCGTTGTGTCTGCTGGCAACGGAGATTGTTTCAGCAAAGCAAGAACCGGAATCACGGCTCCGATCAAAGCAACTTCTCCCAGAGATCTTGCTCCGGCTAAAGTCCATGTCACGCTGGAAGGTGACACAATAATCAAACCCAAAGCACTAGCCGCTCCGCCAATGGCGGCAGCAACCAAAGAATGTATCCAGACTTTCGTAGTGTTGTTCATCGATAACTCACTTTCTTTGCTGCAGGTTTGCAATAGATGCATGGATAGTTATCTCCGTCAGATGTCTTGAAAAAACCAGCACCTTTACATTCGGGACATCCAAAAAGACGAATGCGCAATCTGCGAAACCAATGCATCATCGTTTTTCCTCCTATCTGCCAACCATATGATAATAAGTCAACAAAGATAGAAGGGCAGTAAAAATGACAGCCAATGACACAACGATATACCAACGATGGTCTGATTGTTTTTCCTGCATTTTGCGTTCGGCATCCTTTCCTCTTTGCTCCGCTATGTAGGCGCGGAATTCCTCAACCAATCCGGCTCTTCCGGTACCGTCATACAAATCGTTGTTGATTCTTTCCATTTGATTACTGATCGTCGCCATAAAGACCATTACCTCCTCTCGCCATTTTTCTTCTTCGGCCATACCACTCTCCGTACTTTTGATCCTTCGCATTACTGCACTTAAATTATCAAAAAATTGCATAGTTGACAGGCACACCAGAAGGAATTGTTGTGGCACCAGATAAAACATTGCAAAAATCCAACACCACAATACCAGAATTATCTACACCCGCAGTTATAAGTACCTCAAGAGATACACCAGCTAAGCTTCCCCAGGAAGCTACCACAACTGGAGATGAAATCGCGGTAGTTGTTGAGGTTTCAATAGTGGTGCAATTGCTTCCTGAACCAACTGCTCCGAGCGATTGACTTCCCGAAAACGTATATTGATACTTTGAGCTTGCCGCAGTTACTGAGCATGAGCTTCCCAATGTGCAAGTAACGCCATTTACTGTAATCGAGGCATTCGAAGCTGCTGCTCCGACTGTATTGTAGCTTACGGTTAACGCTGATGCTCCGTTAAACGTTGATCCCGATGCACCACCCGAACCGCCGTTGTTGAACGTTAAAGAGTTCGGCGTGTTAGTCGTAATCGTACAACTTGATCCCAAAGTACAAGTTTGGCTATTAACTGTAGTTGAAGTGTTAACAAGATCAGCATTCGTTACAAGCCCTGTTGCTGTGAACGAAGAAGTAACAGTTAAATTAGAAATCGAAGGAGACGTTGCTTTCACTACATTTCCTGAACCTGTTGTCGCAAGATTACCGAGAACTCCTGCGTTGTCATACAAAATATATCCTGTCGTGCCGTTCGAAACTGATGTTGTTCCTACAGTGATGCTTG
>Ga0224518_1000002_pt1 | contig 129542 bp, 229 predicted proteins | sample IRBST25metaG_FD_179891 | JGI IMG/M metagenome (GOLD analysis project Ga0224518, IMG submission 179891) | Peat soil microbial communities from Stordalen Mire, Sweden - IR.B.S.T-25 | ecosystem: Environmental > Terrestrial > Soil > Wetlands > Peat | place: Sweden: Norrbotten County, Stordalen...
TCTTTATTAAACTCGTAATCTAAATAGTAATAACCTTTATCATTGATCACCCTCTTTCCTCCTTTCTTTCGCCAGTTTTAACAATCGTTTCCTTTTCTCCCTCTTGTTCACTTTCTTTTTGCTTATCGGCTTTTTCTTTAGCATATACTTCCATCTTAGCTTGATATTGTTCTTCTGTCAAACGCCTAAGCTTACCTTCTTTGAACAACCTTTTCAAAATGTCCAATCCCATCTTAATAATAGTTGCCTTACTACGAGTAGAGACTTCTATAACAGTGGTGTGCTTAGCTTTTAAATGTTTGTCATCTTCTACGTTAAAAGTATTAAACCATTTAGCAACTTTCTCCCTTGATAAATCACCCGTTTTAAGCTTGTGAATATAAGCGTTGATAGTAGCCCATGTTATAGGATTACCTGTCCTATTGTTAATATTCTTAGCAATAAGTTCTGCTCTCTTCTGCTTACGGTCATCCTTCAACTCACGCAAGGTTTTCTTAATTAACCTAAAGGCTTCCACTTTTTCCATATCAGTAGGAGGGTGAACGAATAACATGTTCTTATGGATTTCACTCCTACTTTCTGAAATCTCAAACCCTCTTATTCCAAAGTGGTGTGCTGTTAACACAAGGGAGTGAGAAGATGGACAAAAGACTTCCCCAGTGTAAGGATAATATTTAAACTGGATATTACCTTCTGAGAAATTAACTATATCGTCAGAAGCTGTTTTCCTTTTAACAATATTTCTTTTCTTTTTTGTCATAGTGTCCAATCTTCCTAATGTTAACCTTTTTGTGGTAAGGCTGCTTTTAGAGAAGCTTTCACCCCTCGTGAACAATCCAAACCATCGATAACATTATCCATATTTTCCAAAGTGTGATTGTACTTTTGGATATTCTGGTCATACATTGTCAGAAGGAATTTAACTTGACCAACAACCTCATAAACGAAATCGTTTAAAGTGTTCTGTAATTCTTGGTCAACGTTATCTAATTCTGAAACGTGTTCTAACATCTTGATAATGATTGCTTCCAGTTTGGCGTAATCTTCTTTGTAATCTGAGCCATTTGATTCTTTTGTCATGGTTTCTCCTTTATGAATATTTGTTGATGATAGAAGTACAATCACCTAAGTAATTTCCCTCTTGAGTAAATACTTGAGGTACTGTGGTTAACCCTTTGTTTATCAAACTTTGTTTTGCATAAACTCTTTCCACATCAACTTCTGTTATATTGATACCTTTATCTTTAAGGAATTGTTTAACCTTATCGCAAAAAGGACAGAACTCTTTTGTATAAACCACAACATCAGAAGGTAATGTGTTCTCTCTGTTACCAAAGTCGTAAATGATATCTTCACTAGTATCATCTATAACAGAGTTTAATCGGTAATTGTTCAAACTAACCTCTTGTGCTGACTGTTGATTAGAGTCTATATCTAACCACTTATCCATCCAAGGTAAAGGGTTCTCCTCTACAACATTGTAAGGCTTAACAAGTCCCAGTTTATTGTACACAGCGTCGGTTCTGTATGTAACCCAATCTTTAAGTAGCCCTGCTGTCAAACCAAGGACACTACGTCCTTCACTGAATATATACTCCGACCAAGAAACTTCTTGATGGTAGACGCTATCCACTAACTCTTGAACTTGAGGTTTAATCTTCTCAAAAGTTGCTTTCCATTCTGGTTCTTTAAACAGAATATCAATAATAGCTTCGTCCATTTGAGTATGGATTGTTTCATCTACCATTATTTTCTGTACTAAACTTGCCACACCCTCGAATAGGTCTCTCTCAGCAAGACTAAATGTACATGCAAAAGATGCCATAAACTCCATTGCCTCTAGGCAATATAAAGCTACCAAACTTAAAAGCAAAGTCTCTCGCACTTCTTCTGATGATACTGAGTTTTTATCTAAAGAATATTTAGCACCAAGCACTTTCAACTTAGAAAAACTCTTAGCGATAACATCTGAACGATCAGTTATATTCTTATCAGATAGTATCTCATTAAATACATCGTCAGGATTGGATATGCATTGCCTAATTATTTCAGAGTAAGTTAATGCATGAAGGGATTCGTTCTCACTCCACTTCAACATCATTTGACTTAAATCGCTGTTAGAAATAAATGGTGCAAACAATGCAATTATAGATCTAGATGCAAGGCTATCCGCTTCATATTGAAAGGATAAAGTTTTTATCATAACATCGTAACTATTTTTATCACAACTTGCAAAATCTAATCTTGACTTTTCCAAGTCTATCTCATCTTCTGCCCAGTCTAAACTTTTAAGCTTTTTGAATAGTTTGAATAACTCTGGGTAAGGTCTATTCATAGTATCATGTAAGCCTAACTCTTCCCCCATGAATAAAGGATACTTTCCTGTTTTCCATCCTGTGTTAGAACGATTTAATACATTATCTATCACTAATATAATTCCTCTTTAAATAATAGGCTGTATTTTACTACAGCCTTTAAAATTACATACGGCAACTTTCACAATCGTCTTCTTCATCTTCTAAAATAGAAGTTGCTGCAACCGTGACTTTAGTCTCGTCTTCTTTGATACCACCTTTACTATTCTGATAGTATAAACTTTTAAGCCCCATTTTAGTAGCGTAGAAGTAATCTTTCATCATTACAGTAAGAGGTACTTTTTCACCTTCATACTTACTATAGTTTGTGTAAAGGTCACAACTAATACCTTGCCCATGAAACTTTTGGAAGATAGCGTAACAATCTATAATGTCCTTAGTAGGTACATTATAAGCAAGTTCATAACTATTTTTAACTTCTTCCTTCTCAATATCAGGTGCTGCAAAAGTATTCACTGTACTACCAGAACGCTTAACAGTGTAAAATTCACGTATAGGGTATAGACTGTTAGTAGTCTCACTTGCTTGAGAGCTACTTTCAGCAGGAGGAGTTGCCTCTAGTACCGAGTTACGTATACCACCTTGCTTTATGATTCCCTTACGTAAACTTTCCCAATCAAATTTCAAACCTTGGCTATGTACATCATCCACGTTTTTATTGTACGTGTCAACAGGTAGCCAACCTTCAGGATACTTAGTCCTATTTATTAAAGAACAGTTACCTTTCTCTTTTGCTAAACGTAAGCTTGCACTGTGTAGGTAGAAGCTGTGCATTTCAGCTAAAGAGTGCATGTAATTCTTACCCTCTAAGCTACTGTAACCCAAACCTCTTACCGCCATATCATGTGCTAGATTGGTAATACCTATACCCACACTACGTCTACCTTTAGCAGTGTTCTCTACTTGAGGAAAAGGGTACTCCATCAAATCTATAACATTATCTACTGCTAGAAGAGAGTAATAAGCTACATCTTCATATTCCTCTTCTGAAATTCTTCCTGCAACCAAACAACTTAGGAAACATAAAGCAATCTCCCCTGCTTCGACTCCTTTATTCTTATCATACATATCCACAACGTTTAAGTAACCTTTAGTAGGGAGAAATATCTCCTGACCTCAATGTTAATCTTATATTTCTACAAGTATCGGACTATATCATCACCTGTTCTAGGTGTTGGGCGCTAATGTGGTAATTAAGTTCTCAAACTCCACTAGTCTCTGAACGTTCTCTATCCTTAGAGCTTCGCTGCTGATTGGCATAAGGTAAAACCTCTTAGCTTTCCAGTCAATTCACCCAATTCTTCAATACGTGTCCCCACGTAAGGCTGCGTCATTTCACAGATTACTACTATAGATTGTATCTTTAAACGGTGTATGTGTATTCATTTCGTCTAACCAAGTGTGGTATTTACGACCTGTATCACCACGTTGAGTCAAGAATAGTTTTAATACTTCAAAAGAGTTAACAAACTTCTTCTTACCTTCACTCTTTTCATAATCTTGATAAGCTTTCTTAAACTCGTCATAACCTTTAAAATGTGCTTCATATAACTCAGGAGAATCATAGTAAGACACTAACATCCAAGGTTCTTTCCGAGAAGCTTTTTCAGCTAATAGTTTTGTTGCCCCCATTGAATAATCAAGCCCACGTATACGCTTATCTTCTATTGTGGTGGGATGCTTCAGTCTTAACAAGGTTTCTACTTCTGGGTCAAGTACAGTGTAATGGACTGTCGCACCACCACCTCTAACTTCCTGCTTAGTAGATTTAACCGCTCCTTGTAAATATCGATAATAAGGTATCTTTCCTGTATGTTTATCAGGTTGTGATCTTATAGGATCTTTAACAGAACGAGTGGTTAGCGTACAACCAATACCAGATGACGCATTAGTAAACTTATAAGCAGCATGTACTAAATTCTCAATAGAGTCTGCAGTATCTTCTGACTTGATTACACAACAGCTAGCAAAACCTTTAAAAGAAGTTCTCAAACCCGCTAAGAAAGGTGTCGGCATATTAATCTTTAGGTCGCTTAAGTATGTATACAACTTCTCAACATCTTCTAGTCTACGCTCATCAGGTTGAGTTTCCATCACCTTCATTGCAATACCCATGAAAGCATATTGAGGTGTTTCACAAACTACACCATTTAGCTTCTTTGCATATTTTGTACTTATTTGTTTTACTGTAGATAATTTATAGTTCAAATCTTTATCATTATCCAAAACACTATCAAGATAATCTAAGTCAGAGTCATCATAATCCATGTATTCCCATACACCAGCAGAAGTCATTTTATAATAGAAGTCTGGTAAAGAGGGTCTCTCTTCGAAACCTCCGTGTACAGTTTTATACAAAGAACCTAAGTATAGTCTTGCTGCCATATCTAAATGTTCAGGGGTTTTCTTATCGGAACACGCATCAATTAATGCTTGTTGTAATTCTTGTGTTGAACATTTATCTTCTACTTTACGTAATGCATCAAAAACCAACCCTGACCAACAAATCCCTATGGTCGAACCCCATTCTGCCATACGGTTCAATTTGTCAGGAGAAAACTCTACAACATCACCATTACTTTTAGTAACATAGTTTATACTCAAAATCTACCCCTTATAAACCATTAACTAAAATATGACGAACATCTTCCGCTTCTTTAGCATTCACTAAAATGTAACTCTCTTTCTTGTCCCAAGCAGCCTGAATATCACCTACAAGTTTATTGAAATCTTCCGCATAAGGAGCTTTTCTACCGTGTGTATCTTTGTAAACTTCTAAATGGTTTTGCAGAAGCATCACCGTTTCTGGGAAATCTTTACTATCCAATTTAAAATCTACCAAACTTTCCATCTCAATATTCGCTGTTGTCATAATTATATTTCCTTCTTTTTAATCAAAATCGTATTCATCTTCTACAAAAACATCATTGGCAGGACGGTCATACATTCTGCGATGTGTGTACTCATATTCACTTGGGAAACCCATTATTTTCCAAGTAGGAGGAGACTTTTTACCATCACCCCCTTTATCTGAATTGTTATTATTCTTACGCAATGAATGCTTCTTCATTCAAAATGAATCTCCTTTATTCTCAAACTGGGCGCTTATTATCTCATAATGGTTTCTTATTGTCAATAGGTTTTTTTGGTTAATTGTTACTAACCTTTAAACGTTATTAACCAATAAAATAATCCTCATTACCCAATTCCAAACATTTTCTATACTGGATAAACTCTACACTATTAAAGTTACCGCTTTGGTCTACGGCATCTGACCTTGTAGACGAAGAATACACCTCCGTGAAAGAGTTGTCAACCACTTTAGCAACATGTTCTGTTGGACTAAAGTGTGGAGGATCTTCCGAATAAACTCCATTTTCAGGTAAGTTTAACATATCATAAATCTTTATAGCTTTTTCTAAACTGTCATCTAGTACACGATAGCTTACCTGAGCACAGCAACTAGATGAGACTTTTATAGCATCTTCTACTGTCTTAATGTTAAAACTATTCCCGATAAAGTAAATACTTTCATCATCACTAGTCCAATCAACATAAGGTAAGTGGTACTCTCCGTACTTCAACTCCATAGGATCACTATTGGTAACAGCAGCTAACATTTTATCACTCAATTCTTTTATCTCTGGTTGAGCATCTTTATGAGAACGTAGTTTAAAAAAGCTTTCAAACCCTTCTTTAGTAGAAGTCACAACCCCCTTAGTTTTCATGAAAGGTTCTAGTATACGATTAACAACCTGTTTATGAATACCCATCTTATCCATAGTCTCTGCGGTCTTTGCTGCATTCTTTGCTGCCATTAACCACTCATGTTCTGCATTGTGTTTATCCACACCAATCAATTCTTTATCCGCAACCATTCCTCGTTGGTTAACCCCCATGTGAACAGGAAAAGCAGGTTTCATCTTAACTTGTTCAATCATCTTACTAACAGGGACTGCCCTGCTTGATTGAAAGTTACGTGAAAAACACCTATGAGTATTGAATTCAGGAAGCACAAACCGATGTAGTTCAATTTCCATTGTAATTAATTCTTCTCCATTTGGAGCTTTACTGTGGGCAACAACCTTCGCTGATGGGAAACCTTCTGTCATATTATTCTCCTTTTCCATTAATGTACATCACCTTCACTTAGTAACTTTTCTAGATAATCTTCATTATCATCAAGAACAACTTCTAAAGCTTTTTCCATATTATCTGAAATGGTGTGAATCTTTTTGCTGAAATCTTTAGTAACACTTTCAAAATTTTCTTTTACTAAAACCTGATACAACATTTCCACATCTTTATCATCTTTAAATATTTCCAACTCCTTTTTAATAACCTTATCCGCTTCATCTGAAACGAAATCAATTGCAGCCACAGGCATATCTTTACAAATACCCTTTAATAAGTTGTAATAGGTATTTGAAAAAGAGTTAATACATTTATCTAATTTTTCTTCATTATTCATAATCATTTTCTCCAAAGTTTAATTCTTCTAAATAATCACTTTTCTGCATACTTTCTAAAGAGGTTTCTTTCAACACAGCCACTTGACCATCAGATAATTCTTTCTCTAAATCACCCACTGTACGGAAAGTGTTTTGTCTAGGGTGAAGCATAAATCCACTTAGGCCATCCTTTGTTGATTGGAAGCCACCACCTTTATTCCAAAGTTCATCCAAGTATCCGCAACGTGAATCCCGTTCTTGACGAGTATACTCATTCAGTTGTGAGGCTGTTTTGCAAAGCTTATACGATTTATTCAATGTTACTCTCCTGTTTGTTCAATGTGGTAATTGTAGCAGAATCCTTTCCGCTGTCAATAGTTTATTTATATTTGTTTCATTAATTCTTCGAAAACCTGTTTACGTCTTGCTTTAGCATTACTTGCAGGAACCACTCCTTTAGAAGATAGCCACTTCTTCTCATCGCCTTTACAAATTAGGATAGCCTGTTTATCCGCATCAGCTTCTTCAAACGTAGAAAACCCACGAGATTCTTGGTGGGATTTAATCTTATGACAAGGTTTACAAGCCAGCACCCAATTATCCCCGTTGTCTCCCGCACAATGCCATAAAAAATCACTAGCAGTTTCGTAGCTTCTACAACCTGTCGATTCTTCCACATGATCACATTCCAGTTTACTTCCAGCAAACCATTCTTTACAGTAATGACATTCACCTACATTCTTAGTAGAGGGGTGAAATTTCTTATTGGCACGTTCTTCTTTTGTAACAGGACGAAGTTGCTCTTTCTTCCAAACTTTCCTTAATGGGTAGTCTGACCAAATACGCCTTAGTGCTCCCCTTAACCATGTAAAGTATTCTGAAGGTGTCTTCCAAACCTGCCTACCTTCTGGTGTTTCCCAAGGATTCTTATCCGTTTTCATACCACCCCTTCTACATAAGGAACAATTTCCGCATCAGAGATATTAGCACAAGCTTCATAGTTTTCCGTCAAATCCCTGTACCAAAGGGTATCACCTTCTAAAGAGTACGGTTTTATAAGGTTACCACCAAAGAACAAAAGGTCACTTGTTTCAATGGCAGTATTTATTAAAGTTTTATTATTCATTACATGAAGTCCTCATACTTATCGTAAAATTCATCTTCGGTAAGTTGTAATTCCTTTTTGAAAACTTGAGTCACAGTTTCGCCACAACCAGTATCCATATTTACCAAAACACAATCATCTTTTTCAAAGACACTTTGGTAATATTCACCACTGTAAACATCGTTTTCCTTATCAACCCATTTAACTTCATCTTCGTTTTTATACCAGCAGTGCTCAGTTGTTTCTAAGTAAGAATAATTTTCCAACTCTTCTTCAATACTTTTAATCTTTTCAAATAATGACATTACATTTCCTCCAATAATTCCTGTGGTTCACGGAAACTACTTGGCTTAAGATATTTACCTTTCGGAAAACGTTCATTATTTTTAGAATCATACTTACTCTTGAAAATGTAAACCTGTTTACCTAATAGTTCACCTTCTTCAAAATACACATCTTTGTAACGACCCTTTTCCTCAATCTTATCCGCTTCTACTTCTGGGTCAACTGTGCCAACAGCAGGGAATTTAGAAAGGTTTGATTTATTCACCGCATGTAAATAAGCAACAATATCACCTTCCACAGAATCAACAGCATCCTCAATAGCACCCAACGCATCAACATAGTTACGTTCACGGAAGAATCGGTAACCTTCGTACACAAGATCATCGACATTTCGCTCAGAGTCATTTAGGTAAAGTGGTGCATTCTTGGTTAAGTAATCATCCCCATCAACAATACACACTAGTTCTGAAAGTGTTGTTAATATATCACCAAGACCGTCATGTAATTCAATGATATCATTTTCATCAATGGCTTTCACCGTTTCTAAAAATTCACTCTCCGTCAGTGCAAATTGATTATCTTCATATTCAGAAGTGAGTTCATTTCCGACACAAGCATTAATATTTCGTGCAGTGATGTACACTTGTTGGATTGCTGCTGCTTTCTCTGCTTTGGTGCTACGTGATAATTTTGTCATAATATTATTCTCCCTCTTTTACATAAATTAAATTTGTTTGGAAAAGGATTTCCAACGCATCTTCACACTTTCCTGATAAATCCCACTCATACCAGAAGCCACAATCATTCTGATAAACTATACCATTTTCAGGAATATCTTTTGATGAGGAGATTATTTTATACTCTGGTTTACGTGTATCAAAAGTATGACCCCAAGTTCCTGAAATAGGCTTACCCTTTACCGTAGCAATTACATCTTTTGCAGTGTAACTTTTCATCAATTATTCTCCTTCAATGTAATCAATAATTTCGCCAGTGTCTTTATTCTTTTGTACAAGTTTTGTCTTACCTTCCGAAGAAAGTTTTCTTTGCTCAAGTAACATTTCTTTAATGGAATCCATTGCGTCCACTAGGTCTTGCTTCTTACCAGATTTGTATGCTTTCAGGTTATTATTCAAAAGATGATCAATAACATTGTCATAAGATGCGATTATAGTTTCTGCATTATCCTCATTGAACACTTCATAAGGTGCTGTTAGAAGATTATTGTTTTCAATTGCAGAGGTATCTACTTTGAACAATTTACACAAGGTAAACAGATCCATTTTATCTTTATCGTGGCGTAACATATATGCTGTAAGAAAATATGTATTTAAGTAAGTTAGTGTATCCACATCATACTTATCGCCTTTGAAATCTGTATATTCTACTCCATAAGGTAAAAGTTTAGCTACTGTATCAATAGCTGCTTGCAGCGCTTCTTTAGAGTTTTTACAAGGCTTTAAAACTTTATAAGCTGATTCATCTCCAAAGTTTAAGTTGTACCCTGAATCTTTTAAATGTCCTAGAGCATCATAAGCATCGGCTTGATCTTTTCCTAAGATGCCTTGGTAAAGAATCCATAAGAAACCGTAACCTTTTAAACCTTGTAATTCCCCTTTCGTATTAAAAGACTTCTCTATGCCACCTACTGATTCATTACTAGAAGGTATTTGCATAGCTTGTGGCATTTTAAACTTACCTTGCAAGGGATTATTTTCCCCTACGTGGGTATCTGGGTTCACCCAAAGTTTAGGGTTTCCGCCAGCGTCCTTATCACTCGCTAGTACAAGAGTATTATACAAACCTGTTTCTAGGTAATGTCGAAAACCTATGTTACCGAAGTATTCAGTTTTGTCGTCCGCCTCTACCATCTGACCATCCCAACGTGGTTCAGCTTCAACAGCACCCATCTCCTTAACCGCCCACTCCCTGATCTCTTTTAATATAAGGGGACGTAACACTTTCTTCCTTTCACCTTTGTAAGGCCGATTTAGTGGTAAAAAGTTCCTAAAATTATCACCCTCTCCAATCACCATTACAATCTTGGGGATTCTATACTGCAAACGTTCTCTTTTTAAAGTTTTATGGATCTGAATCTTTGCTTGCTCAATAGCCTTCTTTTTATCGTACTTGAGTTCTTGGCAATCCACGATTTCGAAGTCTTCTTTTGTCCAAGGTTCTTCCCCCAGTAAAACCCTATCCTCATTCATTTCAAAAAGAACAGTACCCTCTTTAATAGCTTTCCCTCTTCCCCAGAAGTCAGTAACTTTTTCTAAGACTTTTTCTTCTTTGGTGTGAATGTTTACCGCTTTTATGAATTTACGTTCTACATTCTGACAAGCTTTATAGATCATAGTATCAGAATCTTTATAACCAATACAATCCTTTGTTATAATAGAAGTTATATCTTTCACCTGAATTTCAGGGAACAACTTATTGTCTGAATCATCTCTTACAAAAGGTTTTTCCTCACCTTCCACCTTAGGCACATCACCCATCACAAAACTAAATTCACTCACTAAACACCCCCTTTAAAATTTCTCTCTGTTGCTGCCCACCGATCCACTTTCTCGCAACTCGGTAAGCTTCTACCATAATAGTCCTTTCTTCTGCAGTGTTGTAAATTTCAGGATAAATACCTATACCCCCAAAATCAACGTTGTGGAAAGTTAACTCTACTTTACCAAAACTAAACTTGTAAGTGTAGTTATCCACTTTCTCCAAGTCTTCTGGACAGTCCAAAATAGATTCCACCACTTCCCAAATAGGAGAACTAATCGCAGATAAGTGTTTCCCCACTTCTGCAGCCTGTTCCTCTCGGGTTAAGTATCTCTCTCTACTCCAAAGGTTTGTCCAATGGTATTCCAGTTTAAATTGCTTAGACACTTCCTCTGAAAAGTATTCTTCTGCTAATTTATGTGCTTTTGGTGTGATCACAATAATACCTCTTTCAAAATTTCAATAAACTTTTCCTTAATATCTCTTGCAGCAAACATTTCCTCTTTTGTTAGATAACAACTCATACAGCAGGGGTAGTTTTCCAAAAGTTCAATAACTTCCTTAAGTTGATTATCCTTTTCCGCCCAAGCTGATTCTGCTGCAAGGTATTTCTCTTGGTAACATCCGTCATCTTCAATAAAAGAAGCTTCTTCCCACCAAGTTTCAAAATCTTTCATAATTATAACCCCTGCCACCAATCGCCACTTGCGGAAGGATCACTTTTGGTAAAGTAATTATCGCTGCTGTGGTAGTAGTTGTTGAATAAGGTGAATAACTTTTTCATAATAGTTTCCTTTTAGAATAAGAGACTCCATCTTATAGAAGTCTCACCTTCATGGCAAATGTTATTTTACAATAACTTCTTCTAAACGGTTGATCACATCGAACACTACTGGTAACTGCAATTGATACTGTGTCATAAAGTTAACACTTTCCGAAGTATCCTCATCTGGTTTAAATTTTAAATCTTCTAAAAACTTAACCGATTCGATTGATAAAGTGTTTGTCACATCGAATTCGAACACGCCGTCGAATTCGAGCTGGACACTTTTAATTACATTACCTAAATCTGTCACCAATGATAAAATCTCATCCACTGCTGGGTAAGTTTTAGAAACTTTAATTGTAGCAGAAGATGGCTTTTTATCAAGAACACTTTTCTTACCAAGTGACACCTTTTCCACAAGAGTAAATGGGTCAGGAAGATTCTTACGTTCATCTAATAGAAAACCTGTTAGAATAGTTTCCGTTGCAACAGGATCTGTTGAAAGTAATTCCAATTCAGAATAATCACCTTCGAAACAAGGTAACAAATCGCTCATGATCATATCAGCAAAATTACGTGCTTCTGCAACCACCACTTTGCCCGTAGAGTTGTCCACAGCCACGATAGCAGCTTTTGAAGTATAACCAGTGTATTGCATTAACTCAAGGCGTTTCTCCTCTTGTACAGCGTTGTAGGTATCTTCATCTTGTGGTAAAGCTTTCTCTTCTATGTGGGCAGAAGTTTGTTCTGCTAAAATAGTTTTATCTGGTTCTTTTCGAGAAGTGAATCGAATCTTGGCAACTTGGTAACCATTTACCTCTTGTACAAACGTTTCATCAAAAAGTGGATCAAATGAAACTAAAGTGGTTTGTTCTTTTGTAAGGGTGTTAACCGTTTTAGCAAGGATTACCTCTTCGTTTAATTGGATATCACCTTTGAAATTGTACACTGCGAATTTTTTCATAAATATTATTCTCCTATTTTCTTATGGTATACTTCCATTTTACAGGAAGGGGATTATTTGTAAAGGATTATTTGCAACAAATTTTAATTATTTTGGATTACCATTTCTTCTTGGTTGGGTCAAAAGCGTAAAAGCCAATTCCGAAAAGTACGATCGATACTGCCATATGGAGTAACCACCATCCAAAGTTTGTTGCTACAATGGTGAAAAACCCTTGGTCGGTTTTAATCAATTCGTAAATTGCGTGACCAATCCAAAATAGGTTACCTGATATCAAACCTAACCAACCCATTAAAATCATTAAAATTCTCATTATATTCTCCTCTAATTAATCGTTGCTAGTGTAAGAACTTTTAAATAACACCGATGATAAAATTGAAATCCAAATACTATCTAAAAAGGTTACATCTGGTAGATTGAAAAACTTCACCATAACGTCATCCCATAAACAATAGATGATTGTTGGTGCGATTAGACATACTATTGCAAAAGTGATTAAAATTCCGATAATTTTCATAAACATTTCTCCTATAAATAATTTTCATTTAAAACTAATTCAAAACCATTTGTGGTGCATTTATAACCTTCTACACGTGAACCACAACATCCTTCATATGCTAGGAATAATTCTTCACCACCATCCATTGTGAAATCACCTCCTTTGTAACCTGTGAACGTTTCACCAATTGCATTTGATAAACAATCCATCATTTCGGTAACAGATACTTCACCACAAGGTTCCACTGCTAAATTGTCATAACTTCCACGATAGCTATGTGCATTATTGAAACCATTTTCAAAAACACTATCTTCTGGTAATTCAGCTAACATATCATAAATTTGGTATACTGTTGCGTACATTATTCTCTCCTTTTAAAATGGAAGCTCTTAACACTTTGGACAAGAGCTTCCTTGTTGCGATAGGTGTATATTAGTGGAAGGGTGGGTTGTTGTCAAGGGAAGATTTAAGTTTTTCTGCATAAACTTTAATTTCCTCATAACCTTCTAATGAAAAACACTCAGTCGTTCCTTTGAAGTACCTATTAGGTATATATGCTACTCCCTCAAAATCGTTTAATAGTTTATTTTCCCACATAACCACTTGTTCATGGGTACTACTAAATAAGCTATCTACGGTTACATTATACCCTGACTCCTTAGCGATCTTCTTAGCTCTCAATTCAGGTTTAAAGGATCTGCCTATCTTTAAAAATGATTCCGACTCAGATTCTAATTTTAATAAATATAAGTAGTCTTGTATATCCTTCTTTTCAGTGTAATACCCAAAACTACTAATATCTTTAGCACAATCAGGGCAACGGCTGTGGTGATTTACAAAATTATTTACGGTACAAGTATACTTACCATGTGCTGAACAAATAACGGATAATGAACTATCTAGAGTAGTGTTATAAACATCTAAAGAAAAACCCACTATATTATCTTCCTTATCAACTAGTCCTTGTATTTGCTTTTCTCGGTCTTCTTTAGTGTATCTGAAATTTTTAGAACATCTGCATCCAATCTTCCCCATCTTAAGTTTATCCAAGTAAGAGCTTCCTTCGTACCCGCAGACACTACATCTATAATCCCACTTACCTGTATTGGGACAGAAAATATAATTAGCGTTTACTTTTATAAGTTCGTTAATGTGTCTTACATTATTAGCTTTACCTAAAGTAGTCATGACCTTACAGCCACAACAACCTACACTACCTGTCTTAAAGTGGTTTTGTTTAATCCAAAAAGTTTCCTTGTGTATAGTGCAAAGAACTTTTACATACTTTACATCTCTTTTTCCACAAGGTCTCTTTTCTTCCTCTAGTATTTTGTACATCCTATTCTTCTACAAATACCTGAATATTGACTACATCTTTAACCGTAGCCTTCCCCTGACACTTTTCCTCTGTATGCCAAACCAACGTTTGAGAAGGTACACTAGTGAAACCTAGAATACCACTGTACTCTAAGCCTTCTGTATCAATACCAAAAAATGCGCCATTCAGGATTTGTTCCCCTTGGCCGTAAGTGATATGATGGTGCCTATCCCCTTGTCTCCAATAAGTAGGATGCACTTTTAACTGAGCGCCTCGTTTACGCATCTGGTCAATCATACCTTTTTCAGTGTGATTATTATGATAACCGTGTTCCAGTATAACATGCTTATCGTAAATAGTAGTGTGACCAAAAGTACCTTCTGGTATATTGAACTTCACTTTATCGTAGCCAGATAACTCTGTAAACTGTTCTAACATTTTAAAAATGGTGTAATCATAACTATACTTACCTTCTTTAAAACTACCCATCCCTTTGTGCGTAGAAGATGCATGATTACCTACAATACAAACAACCTCTACTTCTACCCCTAAACCTGCAAGAGGTTTAAGTATATATTCCCATATACCTTGGGTAGCTAGTACCATTTGTTCGGATAAACCACAATCTGTTGAAATAGCACTTTGAATACCGTGTTTGGTATTGTCTTCGCACAGGTCTCCCAGCAGTTCAAACACTACACGCTCTACTTTAAACTTTTCACGTTTTTGGTAGATCTCTTTTAATATTCCTTCTCCATACAGCTTTAAACCTTTCATTGCGGTATCTTTGTTAAAATGTCTAGTCAACTTACCTAGTTGTAAATCACTCAACATCACTTCTAAAGTTGCAGGTTTGACTGTGAGTTCATTATAATCCACTACTGTAGAACTGTGGCCTAATGTTACTCCTTGTAATACTTCTGAAATAACACCCTCAATACTTTTTGTTTCACCTTCTTCTCCATCAAACAACTCACGTTGTACTTTACGTAGTTGATTATTAGTTCTTTGTGCACTACGTAAACGTTTTGCCAAATTACTTACTGAATAATCAGGGTGTTCACACAAAACCTCAATTTGCTCTTCTGATAAGGTATCTTCTGTTTCTTCTTCTGTATCTAAACTGATATCCCCACGCTTAATCGCAGCACGAATTGAACTCTCTCGGCTCTCCGACCCCAACACATCCCTTGCCACACCACGAACACTTGAACCAGAATTTAACGCTTTTTCAATTGCTTCCATTAACTCAGGGTTATTCTTTAACTTAATATTGCTCAAACTTCTTCTCCTTTGTTTATCTCTAATTGTTTACAGGTCTTATACTTAGGTAAAGGATGCCAATGTGTCACTTTTATACTACTTTCTACATGACCATTGTCAATATCCAACCCATCTCCGTCAACAGTGAACCTCCCGTTATAATACCAAGATACGTAAGCATCAGGGTCACCCCCTTCTAGGTTATCATACATAAATGCAGCGACTACCCGTGAACCCTCTTCAGGTAATTTATCATTAACAGAAATCCACTCAGAATTATCTCTGTATGATCCAACTAAGTATTGTATTTCTTCTACATCCCCATGAATATAATCATAATCGTCTAAGGATAAACTCTTTAGCCGTCCTATCATTATCTTTAGGTCGGCTAACTTTTCTTCTATAGTATCCATTAAACCTCCTTTTACTACTCTTTGGTTATGTTAATTACCCACTGACCAATAAGACGTTCAATTTCACCGAGAAGTTTCTCTTCCTCCCAATCATCCTTATAGGTGTCGTAGTCTATAGTTCCTAATATATCTGCCGAGATACCTTTCAACTCATCATTTGAAAAAATAGTTTTACTCAAATCTCTACTCCTCTCTCATAAAAGTTCTTTTCACAATAGTCACCACTTCCTCAGATTGCACCTTTACAAACTCAGCATCCCCAATCCAATCTATAGCCTCTGGTTCAGCATGTTTACCACCACCGTACCAATAGTTCCATCCTACCCACTTACCATCAATCTCTTTTACAACGTAATCCACTTCATAATGACGAGAATAACTCTTTGGTGAGATATTACACTCTTCACCACAATATCTATATTCTTGAGTAGATTCGTAAATATAGTCGCTGGGGTAGTCCGTTCCTGCAAAATATTCCTCTGGGTTATTGTAAACCTCCGAAGCATTCTTCAGAGTTAATTCACAGTTAATAGTGATATCATCTCCACAACCAAGCACATCTTCAATAATACTTTTGTAAATGTAATCTTGCGGTGTAAATTTTTTATTACTCATAATCACTCTCCTAAAACTTTATTATAATCTTCACGATCTAACCACACAACAATACCAACTTTACCTGTATCGTTAATTAATTGGTTGGTGCTGGCCTGTTTTGTTGCTATTGTTATTTCGGTATCCTGTGTATCCTTCTTATCAACAGATTTAACCAAGGAACCACTGATAAATTGTAACATTAAATTATCTTCACCCACCCCTTTCAACAAATCTATAATACCCATAAACCTCCCCCTCTAATCTGCCCTATTTGGCACATTAACCCCCATTTCCGCAGCTAAAGTGCCATATTTGTCACATTAAGAATTTTCCCACGTAAACACAATCCTTGGCACAAGTAGTATCAAATTCTGGAAATAAAGATTCAATTTCCTCATAATCACCATTGTGCCAAAGTTCCAAGAATAACTTTACGTGATATGTATTCAACTCTAATGCAAACTCAATCGCTTTGTTATAAGCTGTACACACTTCCTCAATATTACCTTCCATGCCTACTCCTCTATATAATCCCGAATGAACCACTCATAAGCAGCTTCCACTCCTGTTACAATCTTCTTCTTTTCTTTCCAGTTCTCCACGGCCAACCGAAGATTCTCTTCTGCCTGTTTAACCTGTTGCTCGGAAAGTGATAATTCTTGTTCCGCAGTTTGTAATGCTCCCAAAGCTTCCTCCAAATCAATAACTAATATATTATATAAATTCTGTTCTTCGATGGTTAACTTTAATTCCCTTTTATGCTTCCTCGCCATAGTCATCATCCTGTTCCGAGGAAATATCCTTTGAAGAAGCTTCACTTAAATTAGCTGTAATCACTTTCAAATGAGAAACAATTCTCTCACGAAGTTCTTCCTTTGTCAACACTTCATCTTCTGTAGAATTTTCATTATCATTTGCGCCTGCAAGGTACATCATTTCTAAAGTTTTTAGGAAAGTTTCTGTTGTCGCTGTTATCTCTTTCATTAAAGTTTTCTCCTTTTATTAATGGTATTATCGTTTAACTGGAATAGCTAGTGCTAATCTGTCTACATCATTTACAAATTGTTCTGCCACTTTTGCAATCACTGCTTCAATGTTCTCAGTGGAAACCCCTTTCTTCCCATCGGAATATGCCTTAACATAAAGTTGTTCTGCCACATATAGTAACACTTGTTTTGAAACTTGTATATCATTTTTCATTAATTAGCTCCTTTTAAATAACCCACCGCTTCTTCATAATCAACACCACTTTGTTCAATCACTTCAATGGCACAATCCAAGGAATCTTCTAATTCTTCTAACTCATCTTTTCTAACAAGGACATAATCATACTGGTTCTCTTCCACCCACACAGCAAGTTCATCCATATAAAGAGTGTTACACATTTCTGTTAAATCTTTCTTAATCAATTTTAGCCTCCTTCTTAAAAACCTCACTAACCCACATCGCAACAAAGCAACCTATAGCACCACCTGACCCTGTGCTCAACACCAGCCACACTTTATCCAAAGCTGATGTAGCTATCATGTGAATAACATAAACCTCGCACAAGGCTATGCACAGGCTCGTAGGTAGTATCATCCACCATTGACTATTTGTTATATTGATCACCTGCATGGAACGGAAACTCACATAACCTGCAGATGCCAACATTTGGATAAAGAATAATGTTATCACAGGACTACTCACTTTTGCAAGTTTTACTCTGTACAACCATACGATCTCCAAAAAATACTACCTTTTCGGAATCGTACAATCCATTGTCATAACCTTTCTTCTTGATACCAAACTTTCTGGCAGCACATTTTCTCCAGATAGCCTTAAAAGCATTACCTTCAGCATAGTTCATATCTAAAGCTTCTATGATATCATTACACTCCACTTCGTACTCTTTAGGTAATGTTGTGGGGTTCTCTACAAGAAGTTTATAGTAGTTTACACTACCTCCTGTATATTCGTCTTCCTTATCTAAGGATTCAGCATACTCAAAAATATAATCCATTGCTCCGTTAGCAGACAAATTATCAGGGATAACTAAACTCCCATTATCGTGAGTTTTAAATTTACTGGAGGATACCACCTTCTGGTAATTATCTTCCACCCAAGACTTCTCCCCTCGGAAAAAGATTAGATCATTTTTACTGTTGTAATCTTCCCAATAGTAGTACTTACCGCAATCAGATTCCGCCATGAATAAAATACCATTTCCACTATAAAATTGATCACATTGCGAGGGAGCACCTTTTGCACAACGGTAATACTTTTCAATAGAGATATTTTTAACAGGGTTGTATGGCTTTGTTCCTAAGCGAGCAGTGAATTTATCATATAAACCATCTATGATTTCCTGAAATCCTTTACTATTAGTATCAATTTTAAAACTTGACAAAATTCCTTCCTCCTTTTTCATACCTTTATTCAAATGTTCCACCAACTTCTCCCATGTAAATATTCCTGTGTTAACCCAATCACTGTCGGTAATGTAACACCCTGTTTCCAATTCTACAAATTCTCGGAAGTCTATTGCATAAGAACCCATATCATGTCTTGTGTAAGTGTAACAATTGCAAAAAGTATCAGTGAAATCCTCTCCACAATATTCACTAAACTTTTTCATGATTTCATCCACTTTATCACCATTCTCTTTTGTATAAACCATTAAATATCCTCCAAATCCATTTCACCAACAACTGTTAATTTTGTACAAGTGGAATACTTTCCTCCACCATCAGATTGTAGTTTAGCGCGGGTTTTACCCGATGTCAACTTGATAACCACTGCACCATCGTTACTACCTAACCCGTAATGATTCTTCGCTTTATCAACACTTTTATAAAGGTAAATACCATTTCCAGAATTATCAGGACTCTCGTCAACAATATACTTGAAATCTCGTTTATAAATACTTGTGTAAACACCCTCTTCCGAAGTTTTTAACACTTTCTTATAATAGAAATACTCTTTATCAGGGTCGTTTGGTTCATGTTGTTCTTCGATAAATTCCAATAAATCTTCTAAATCAGTAGCTGGAATTTTAGCAGTGGTTCCCTCTAAATTACATTCCAATTCTTCCAATTGTTCAAACACTTCTTCCATTGTAAAATCTTTATCTTCATCGAAAAGGTCATCCATGTTGTAACCGTACATTCCACCTATAGCATTTTTAACATCTTCCCAAGAAGAAAGATTCAAACTTGCAACAGATAAGCATAGTTTAATAAATTCCTTGCGATTAATTGAATAACCTCGTTGCTGGTATTTAGCTAAGCGAAGTTGACTAATTATTGGGAAGGATGTTCCTTCGTTAACACGTAACTTTCGTGAAGCATTATCTGTTAGGAAGTCTTCATCCAAAACGAAACACTCTTGTGCAAAATCGTACACACCCATGTTAATAGTGAAATCAAAACTTTTGAAAATGTCTTCTACTGTTCGATAGAATCCACAATGAATAGCTTGTACCTGCATACCACTTCCATCAAGAAACATAACACTCTTATCAGTGTGACCTACGTATCGTAAGGCAAAGATATCTAATTCTACAGAAGAAGGTGTCACATCTTGATTAAAGTTTACAGGACTCGGGGGTGAAAGGGGTGCAACACTTACTGGTGTACAGGGTACACAAGGTGTTTCACCAAAAGCCACTTTTATAAATTTAATCAAACTTTCTTGATCACGGAAATAAATGTCCAAATCGTTAACTTCTTTATTAGTGAAAACACTTGTCACAGCACCGCCTGCCACAAAGCATCCTAACTCTTTGAACAATTCTTCCAAACCTTCTGTCTCATTAACTAAGCTTAAAAGTTGTTTCTTCTGTCGTGAATATTTACCTTTGTTTGATCGGGTTATTACCTCTTGGATTTCATTTAACACTTGTTCACTCATAATATTCTCCTAATTTAAATATCAATTTAAGTAAAGTTTAATTGACTTATGCAAGGTATTCTACTTTAAAATTTACATAAGTCAAATAGGTTTTATTCTAATTTACATTTGTTTATCAAGTATTTCTTGATACGAATCTGATTCCATCTTATCATAACGTGGACGTTTGTAAATAGGTAAGAATAAACTTTTCTGTTTAGTTTTCTTGTCCTCTGTAACAGAATCATATTCCACTTCAATGACTTCTGGCATATTATCTGGTAAAGTGAATCTCTCTTCATCAGAGAAACCACTACCTACATTAACCTTAATAGTACCGCAACTTGATTCACAATGAATACCTCCCAAGAAGTTTTCATACTTAGTGCCAGCTTCACCTTTGTACCAACCAACAACTTTTAAGTCCGCAGGTTCCCTTCTCTTAAGTTTAATATTCCAAGAAGGTTTACCATTATCTTTCCAAGAAGCCAACATATCTTTAACTATTGCACCTTCGTAACCTGCTTCAACATAACCTTCAAATATTTCAAAAGCTTCTTCCACTGTTACATTTTCTTTCCGCTCGATAATATGAATTTTGGGGGTGGTATTATTATCTTTACACCAGTCAGAATAACTTTCCATCATCTTCTCAAGTAGTGATCTTCGTTCCTGATTAGGAATAGCATATTCACCTTTAGGAGAGTAGTATTTTGTATCAATACAATCCCACACTTGATACATGGCAGCTCCCTTTTCTTCCTCGGAAGCTGTACCCTTAACAATCTTAGTAACAATACCATTACCTAATTCTCGTTCTGCCTTATCTAAAGAGTATATAATCTCCCCTTCCAAAGAAAATCCGTTAAATGCGCCGCAAGATAAATGTTCAGAAAGACACTCGATCTCTAAAGGATTACCATTCCTTGATAACATTGTAGAGTTGTCGTTACAAACACTTGCAGCATATGAACCATCACTTTTTAACTCTACAGCTAAACGTTTAATTGTTTTCATCTTCTTTAAGGATTTGTCATTCATAGAACATGCACCCATTCTAGGTGTTACATGAATCAACCCTTTCCATACTTTATTAGCTAAAGATTTACCTGTATTACAACGTAGATCCTTTTTAAGGATGCGAATAAACACTTCTGCAGTAGCTTCACTTACACTTGAAAGGAAGTAGCTTATTGAAAACTTTGCCTTATCTCCAGTTAATTCTCTTGAAGATAGTTGTCTTAAAAGGTTACACATGTACTCAAAGTTATTCATTTGTACGTTGTATGTACTACCCTTGGTGTAATCAGGAATCTTCTTAACACCGAATTGGATTGTAGTACTATATGCCAAACGGAAAACTTCTTTCAAAACTTCATTATCTTCTTCGCGTTTTAATATTGCAAGTTTATCACTACTTCCTGCGGTATTTTCCAATTCATTCAAAATGTCTAAAATCTTATCCATAACTTTTCACCCTCTCCTCTAATTCTTTCAATGCTTCCAAGGCAACTTCTTGAAAACTACCACCGCCATTATACCAAGTACAATCTAGTGTGATACAGTTATTATTTACAAAATGTGCTTCCTTGTGGTAAGATGGATCAATACTCTCCGAATACAACTCTTTGAAAAGTTTCCCATAGAACCAATAATACTTTTCATTAATGTTCTCATCTTCTAAATAATCACACAGTACATAATAAGCTGCTTCTTCTGATACATCTTCCACAATATTAATATTATATTCCATATAAATATAATTAAAAATATTAACAGGATTACCTTCTGCATTTTTGACTAAGACTATTGTAGCCTTTCTTCTTTCAATCTCGCTCATTCAATTTCCTCCATAATAACCTTTCTAACAACTTCCACTATTCGGCAAAGATAATTATAATTGTGATTTGGTTCATATTCAAAAGGTACATTTTCCCATAACCATTGTGAAAACTCTTCTTCATAATACTCATCACCTATACCATAACCGCCAAATAAAACCTTCCACGCAGAAGATTCTACTGTCCAATGGTCAACATTCCAATTAAAACATTCATGATCATGTTCAGGGGAAATAACTTCCATATCAATATTATCAACCTCATCCCAAGCTTTACGAGCATCTTCTGGTAAAATATATTCTTCTCTTCGTCTATACAGTATATATTCTCTCATCTTCTTTCTAAAGGTTTCCTGCATTGCAGAAGTATCTTTCACATCAGAATCAGCACGAATACCTCTTTCAAAACAATTTACCAAATAACCTACATTTGTTCGAGTGAAAAACTCTTTAACATTACCACCCATACTTCCCCAATAAGAAGTCCAGCTTTCACCATAACATTTAATTGTTACATCAGCAGAACCTTCTCCGTATTCGGAAATAAGTATTTCAATTGGGTCAAGTGAATCCAATTCTGAAACTTTGATACTTTTAACTAGCTTATGTTCAATTTTCATACCTGTTCCTCCAAAACCAAATCCCCAATCTTCACCCTGTGATAATGTGTGAAATCCCCTACCTTTTCATGATTGACAGGCTTTTTCAAAGAGTACAACACAGGACAATCACCCATTTCGCACTCATCTTCCACTTTCACCAAACACCATTCATGATAATCATCCCTGTCATCATTCACCATGTCAACAAGTAGATCTTTTCCTCTGATCAATGTTTTTGCAAAATACACCTTTTGCAAAAACACCCCTATTTTTAAAACAGCATACATTGTAAGTCTCCCTCGAAAACATACCCACCATCATTATCTAAATATGCATCCTCTGGTAGCACAAATTCTGATAAATCCCCTTCATCCTCAAACATCTGCTTAAAGTATTCCTCTGGTTGATATGTAACCCCTTCATTTGTAATATGTTCCAATCTTCTCTCCTCAATTATTATTTTTGAATTATTTCTTTTCAGCAATCATAGCAAATTCTGTACGAGTGATCAATGCCTTTTTATAACCACCATTCACCACTTCATTTACATACATCTGTAAGGCTGAAAATTTATAAATGTCACTCTCTTTCCAATTACGTTTATATTTCATAGTATGGTTAAACCTGTAAACCAACCAATCAGCATTCACCATCAAATCATACACCACTTCCTTTTCAGGATAACTCCCTCCGTTATCATCTTCTCTTACTCTTTTTTGGAAGTAGGAGATCACTTTAGCGTAAGGAGGATCACCATCAGGGAAAGAGACATCATTGAAATAAGATTTCCATCCATTTTCCCTGAAATCTTCATACTTCCTCAATATCATATTCATTTTCCTCAACTGGGACATAATCCCAATCTGAAATATTAACCTTTACCACTTTATCCTGCAGGTGTGATGGGATCATTGAGATAGCTTTTATTGCAAACATATCTGGCTCATCTTGTACACTTGGGATTTTACCATCTTTCACTTTATAAAAAGGGGTTTCTGATAAGAAGTTTATCTCTACGGGACAAGGATTTCCCTGCTTATCAACTCCGCCTGTAAACACCTCCACAAGGAACTCTTCTCCTTTAGCTTGGTATTCACCTTCCCACCATGTAATAACATCCTCTGTGTGCTTTACAGGAAGTATTAATTGCACAATAGCTTCACTGTATTGGAGAATATTCATCTTCTTACGCTGGCGAGTGTTATGCTTCGTAAAATTGTTTGGGTACTCTGGTAACACTATTTCAATTTCTGGTAATTGTTCAATCATAAAATTTTCTCCTGTTTAACTAATGTATAATCAACCACTTTAACATACTCACTACTGATGTCATAAGTGGATGCAATATTGAACGCTTGTTCTTTAACCTTCCCTAAAGTGACAGGATACTCACTAACAAAGTTCACCCTTAATGTCAATGAGCTACCATCTTCTGCTGCAAGTGTTATCCTCGTGTAATACTTAGTCTTCATTTTCAAATTCCTCATATTGTAAATGTTGAAAATAATCTTCCATCAATATTGCTTCTTCATAGAGGTCATCTCTATTATCCGAAATCATATTAACGTAGTCATCGAAACCTATTGTTTTCAAAGTATCACCTTCTTGAACAACAATGTCAACACTTTTATAACCTTCTTGATGAAAATTATTCTGCAATATTTCTAAACTTGTCAAAAACTCTAATGCAAAATGGTATTCTGTCCAAACTTGTAACGTACCTTCGAAATTGGAAGATTGTTTCGAAAGTTTATTTATTGACAAATAATCTAAATTATCAGGTAAAGGTATCACCTCTCGGTAAAGTGTACTCCAACCTTTTGATAAGAGTAAGTGATTCTTACCTGAAAGTTTGCTTTGTCTGACAGCATCGACTCCCGACCAAATAAATCCTACTGACTTAGTTAAAATGTATAATACTATTGCAAAAATACTAAAATAAATCATCTATTAAATCCTCTTCTGTTAAATTTTCTAATCCATCTAAACCTTCCATTGATTCGATCTCCTTTTCGTAGTCAATATCCTTCATCTTACAGTCTAGGGTGGATTGTAAAAGGTCTAATTCAATTTGTAAAGAGTTAATTGACATTCGGATAAACATTTCCTTGTGTGCAGAGATACTTGTGTGAATTTCTCCATCAGATAATCGAAGTGGATTCTCATTTGGATAATCTTTCATTGCTTTGAATTGAACCAACATTGCTTTTATAGCTGCAATCTCTTTTAGCAAAGGGATATAATCTTCCACACAAGAATCAGGATTATCCGAAAGGAAACATTTGATCTCAATTTGTTCCTCTGGTTGAAGTGATTCATCTGAAAACCAGTAAGCTTTGTTTAAAGTGTGTACTTTTGGCATAATTTTTATCCTTTTGGTAAGGTGAATTAAATTTTAGGCAAGAAAAAAGCTCTTACCCTTTTGATTAGGTAAGAGCTTAAAGGTTGATTTACTTTTTGTCAATGGTTGTTTTTATCTTTTTCTAACACAATTAAATAATAGTGTAATCAAAAGAAACCCCTCAGTTAAGAGGGTTTTTGTTTTAAAGTTTAGATACTCCGTATTTTGTATAACTATAACACTCTATAACATCGCCCGAGTTAAACTGTGTTGCAAGCTTGCCTACTGTAGATGCGTTGTAGCTTGTTACCTCTGGGAAGAAATACATCTTATTAGATGATGTTCTTTCAGTCCACGACCTAATTGACGCATCTTTAGCCTTTGAGTTATCAGCGTTCCAAGCTTTAGTCTCAACAACGTAAGAATAACCATTTCCGGTGCCATAAGCCGTAACTTTATCAACGCCATTTACAAGGGAATTGCCACCGATGGTTGTTGTGTCTGGCGCTAGTGGCTCTGGCGTACCATTACTAACTGGAAAGTAAATCCTAAAAGGCACGTCGGCATTGTATAGCAAGCTATCGTTTATTAGCGGTTGCTCGGTTTGCTGCATAGCACCTATAAGCTGGTTAAATATAATGTTATCTCTTTGTAATATTAGCTTGTTATACCTTTTGATTCCGTACTTTGTTATTTCGCAATCCATGTAATGTTTTGTTGAAACTTCAAGCGGCAAAGCTGCGACCGCAAAACCCGCAGGACTTGCGCTATCGTCAACGGTGTAAATATCACTTAAAAATTGAAAGTGAAACCTATCGCCAGTTAATTGCGCTGTGTCATTTTCTGGATCAAATAACTTCCCATCTACAAAGAATCTAATCCAGCTAAACGTTTCACAACCATGACCAACACCAACAAACGAGCTTTCATTAGCATTATCTATATTGTGTATAAAGTTAAAATTACCTTGAGCTATATTCTCGCCATTATGGGAAACCCACTGAGAATACCAACCATCCTCTGAGTAATCAGGTAAAACCCTTCTTTTGAATTTGTGTACTATATACTCACCAATTTCTGTTAGTTGGTAAACATCAAACTCTGTAGCGCTTATTGGTAATAGCTTTATATCTGGTTTTGATTCACTTGATATATTATAGCTAAGCGTTCTTAGTGCAAACGGTTCAGGGCTGCCTGTAGATGAGCATGCTCTTATGTATTTAGCATCTTCGTTATCAATCTCAACTTTAAGATTTTCATAGTTACCACCTGAGAAAACTTTAGTTTCAATTAATGTTAAACTTTCATCATAAATAGCTATCGCCCAAGCTGGTGATATTACACGGCCTGTATAATAAAATATTGATTTGCCATTTATGCCTAGGTACTCGGTTGCTTCATACGCAGAAGATGAAACTAAATCGCCATTCGCATCAAGATAGCCACCCTCTAATATTGCACCTGAAACAACATTTATTTCCGGTAATAGTAAGTCATCTACATTTTCAGAAATACTTCTTACTAGCTTATTGTAATTGTACTTTAAAGTTTTAACGGTAAATGTATTGGCTGCGCTATTTGAGGAGCAAGCGCGAATATATGCCGCACCCGCTGTCCTTATTGGAAGCGAAACAACATCACCACTATTAGCGATACCTGATATAAACTGCTTATCTTTATCATATAAAGCAACCCCAAGATAAGGTGACACAGTCCTGCCTGTGTATTCAATATAGGAATCTTCATCAACGGTTATATAATCAGTAACAGTGTAAGCTGTGGTTGATGCTATAGAACCGTCAGCAGCAATTGCGCCATCATCAGCGGTTGTTTTATCTATAAGATCAAGTAAAGATTCACTCAAAGTATTTAATTGTACCTTTTGCGATTCTCCATTTACGGTAAAGTTATTTGATCCAGTAGTGATAATTAATACCTCTAGTAATGGGTTTTCATTTACGTTTGTGCAGGCTATCAAGTATTTAGCTCCCAATGGTGATGAGTAAACACCAGAAACTGGAGCTTGAACACCAGATATAAACACCTTACTTTCATCATAAAAAGCTATACCAGATTGAAGTAGCGCCCTACCCTCAAACCTAAACGCCTGTTCTGACTCTATAGGTATATAGTCTGTTCTGTTGTAGTCTGAATTTGAAGAAACAACGCCAGATAACGAGCTAACAAGCGATCCTGTAATAACGGTGCCTGTAACGAATTTTGAGTATAGTGTTTCTTGGCTGTTTTTTACATAATTAGAGCTTGGATATCTACCTATCTCTGTAGCGACACCGCCAGCGTCATGACTGTATCTAATGTATTCCAAGTTATCCTCACTTAAAACCTGAAATTGCTCACCCTCTAACGTGCCAGATATTCCGTCCGTTGTGTCATCGTAAAGATCTGCTTTTATAGATGCACTACCAGCCGCTACCTCCGCTCTATCAGCCTCCGCAGTTATAAAGGAACTCAATTCAGGGTGTGCTCCTGCGTTTGAGTTGTGGTCTTGTATAAGTGTTGCAGCAGTTCCCGCAGCATCTACCTCACTAGGTAGATCATCCAACCTTTCCTGAACGTTCCTGCCATCGGATGTTATTACTTTGTCCGCGGACTTCTCCAACCCCTTAACAGCATCCACCAATTGACTATTATTAGCATTATCCACATCACCATCAGGGGTAATATCTGCTTCAAGTAGTAAACCTTGCAAAAACCCCTCTAGGTTATTGTACCAATCTGCTTCAAATGGAGTACCTGTTCCCTCAACACCACCTACAACGTTTCTACCTTTACCGTAAGGCCAATTTGGGTCAGTGTTATCTGTACGTCCACTGTACGTGTTTTTAATCTGTATTGCCATTATTTAATTTCCTTTATTTTATTAAGCTGTTCTTTTCCACACATGATATGTTTCATATGGAGGTAATGTTGTTGCAGTAGAAACACCGCCACTTAATCCGTGATTGTGACTTCCACCACCACCAAAAGTATCACTTTCTGTAGTAGTGTCATAATATAACCAGTAGATATTATTTGTATCACTGTCACCCGCACCTCTATTATTATTATAACTAGAGGGCATTAATTCTCGGTAAGGCGATGAAGAAGTATTACTGCTATCCTCTGCATAATAGCGATCTCTGTAATCATGGCTATGTGCATAGGTTGGTACTTGTGCTTCTGTAAGTGTATGCCCTTGTACTGTAAAATTATTACTGTGGGTATGGGTCTTACTACCACCAGTTTTACCAACAGGACTAAAAGTAGAATCAGTGTCACTCGAAGTGGCAATAAACTTACCTTGAACTTTCTCCCATGTACCAAATCCAAACCTATCAGCAGGATTATCTCCCGTCTGGGTCATCCACACATCACCAACATTATACATTAGTTGTAACAATGCTTGGTTATCAGTGTTAGCTTGTGTCAAATTAGTGATCTGGTCTTGCAAAGACTTCACTGCGTTATAAACTTCTGCTTTTAAATAGTTATTCCATTGACGAGGTTCTGCTTGGTAACGTTTTAAACCACTTGATTTAACTTGTGCAGGAGGCTCACTTTTGTTATTCTCCCCCGAAATAGGATCTGTCTCATTAACAGAAGCCCATCTCAACTTTTCGTATTCATACGCCATTATTCTTTTTCCTTCTGGTGTTCTTCTTTATTCCTACTAAATTCATAGGTAAATTTGTACGTAGCTGCTATTGATGCAAATATACCACTGATCGCAACACCAGACCCTGCACTCAAAGCTTGTAATTCTTCCAAACCAAATCTTGTGATCCACATTACAATATGATAAAACATATAAGATATGAATAAACATGCACTAATACTGAAAACTCTGTACTCTTTTATCTTTTGTGAAAATGTCATGACTTTGGTGCTCCAATCATTCTAAATGTTTGAGAAGGTCTTTGACCAAACCAGAAGGTGATTGCTGTAATAGTGAGGTAAATTATGCTGAATATAATCTGTCCGTACATGTCAATCAATACATCCAAAGGAAGTGTCTCTAAGCCCCCTACAAGTGTATTCACCTGATAAGCTAAGTAGGACATGAATATAAGTAGATATGTCGTCACAAGCACTCTCACGGCGCTCATTAACCCTGCTGCCCATCCTGTCTTTGGTGCATCTTGTGCTTTTACAAAAGCCTCTCCATCTAAACGCTTTCCGTCTGCAGTAGATTGGGCATCTAATTCTCTCCGTTTATTCTCACTATTGAGCATGGACATCTTATATTGTTGATTGTTCTGCTCTTTTATAATCTCTATTTCTTGCTTCTTCTGAATCCAATTCCCTATCATTCCCGAGATACTTCCAAGAACAGGACTTGCCAGAAGTGTAAGTAAACCTTCTATCATTTTATCTTTCCTCCAACACCCCATCTACTGAAAAATTTCTCTATCTTCTGCTTGATTGACTTGTCAAATTTTACAATGTGAGGTTTCCATTTGGAATTTATTAAGCATGTCCAAACTAAAATTTCGAACATGAATACATTCCAAAAAACGTAAGTCTCTTTGTAGTAAACGTAGAAACTGTGTAAGGGCATGAAACACCCTACAGCATTAACAAAAAATGATATAGAGGATACCCAACAAAGCATAACACCTATTCTTGACCCTAATATCATAATAGAAAAGCAATATATTATTGCTTCATAAAACATCACTGCTTCATAGTAAGTACAATCGTAATTTACCATGAAGTATAAAGGAACCGATTTACTCAAATAACTCATGAGTAGACAACATATAGTAGATACGAAATCTTTAAAATGTTCCTGTGCAAACAGTAAGACAAAGAATATAATTTCATAATAGCCTACGTGAAAAGTCGTCCACTCAGTAGTCACCATTAGTTAACTTCTTTTTCGTCTTTGTCTTTCGGTTTAGGGTCTTTTGGTTTTCCTCCACCAACAGGTGGTTGTTTATCAGGTGGTGGTAACAAAGTGGGCATATTACTTTTCCTTATCTAGACGTTTTTCTAAGTTTATGATTGTGTTATTAGTGATTGCCACATCAGTAGCTAACTTGTTAACAGTGTTTAGTATCGTATCTAATTTATAATCGTAATCTCTACGACCCTCTGAATTTGTCCTACGATCTTCTGCTTGCTGATATAGTGCATTTTCAATGGTTACTAACAACTTTTCATAACGAGCATCCATTTCTTGCTGGATAGATAACTTATTCTGTTCTATCATTTTATCAGTTTCAGTCTTTGTGTAAGTGTTATCCAGTTTGTCCTTATCCTTTTTGACATAATGAAATAACCCTCCCCACAATACAGCGAAGATTGCACAAACAATATAAAAGAGGTATTTGAAGCCAAATAAGGCAGCTTCTGGACTCATTTATCTTTTCCTTAAAGTGTTGTTTTTGTGACAGGATACAGAATTGCATCCATAAGAGGTATTATAACAGAATATAATAAATTTTACAATTAGGGTTGACACAAGTGAATTATATGTATAAAGTGTACCTCACATTATGAAAATGTTTAATTAGAAGGAATATTATGTGTAACAAAGAGTGTAATGCAGAAGGAGCTTGTCCTTTTGCCTTTAATGAAGCGAGTGAGATAGTTCAGAATTACGGGTGTCTTCCTTCTCCAGCGGATATAGTGGAAATGAGAGTTAGTCACGGTAAAACTTGGGCTTGTCACGATGATCCATCTAAACCTTGCAAAGGGGCTTTGCTTTATATGAAAGAGTACGGAATACCTTGTAAAATACTTGACAACGAATTATTAACAGAGGATAGTGATTGGCATAACTACTGTACAGATGTTAATTTTAATATCAGAGACTACATGACAAAACCTTACGGTAAAATAGGAGAATACAATGAAGAAAACTACTAAAGCACAATTAGAATACAATTCACGTAAAGTGGGATACGGTTGGGCATATATCGGAGGTGCCTTGCTAGGAGGTTTATACTTACACTATGCGATCATTAAGGAATGGGATTTCTTTTTAGCAGGTATTGGGGTGTTGGTGGCGGGTTTCTTTGAACCAGTGTTCTTAGTAATACATTTGGTCTTTGTATTAGCGGGTGTATTTCATACAAAGGTTCTTATTGATAAACAGAATGAGAAAATTATGAAAGATTGCGAGGATGTTTTTGGGGAGGAATGATGGGTAGGTATGGAACAAGGGCGATATCCTATAAACATAACACATCCTTCCATCAATACGTTTATTGTAGAGGTGGTAGGTACTTGTTGTGGAGTTATGATCCTACTAAGATAACCGTATTGGATACAAGGAACCCAACGGGGATACACGATCATGGTTGTACTATGGGAGAATTTGATGAAGGGGTTTTAGATGAGGTGAGTACTTATTGTCCCTGTAGGTATATTTCGTCTAGGGTTAGGGGAGGGTAGTATACGTATTGCAGGGTGGGTATACCATGTTTGTTGACATATACTAAGTTTCTTGGTATAATAGAGTTAAATAGGAGAATATATGAGTATCAAAACGCAACTTTGCAATATAGTTATAACTTTGAAAAAGGATAAAAATCTAACATATGACCAGATATTAGATAAAGGAGAAGGAGCATTTCACAGGTCACAATTAGTGTCTATTTTAAAAAGAGATGGTACATCTGTGAGTGTTAATGTGATAGAAGATGTTATAAAATGTTTAGGGGGTAATTTGTCTATTATTTGCTCAACCGATCCGACCTTCGAGAATTTCATAGATTGAGCTAAAACCTTGTATGTTATGGGCTGTAGAGGAGTTTTATAAGTCTAAATTTCCTCTTAGCGAACCATATGATACTCTGTCTATAATTACATAGGATTATTACTATGCTTAAACTTATAATACCCCGTCCCTTATTGGAGTATATCGATAAATATAGAGGTTATAGATCTAGACCTAGTTTTATACTAGCATGTGTGAATTACATTATGATTAACAATATAAACCTAAATAACGAAGGTGAATGTAATGATAAACTTAAAAGATCTCTCAATAGAGGAGAGAACATTAATAACGATAGGATGTGACCCATTCTATATAGGATTTACTCAAGACAATAAACTTAAACCTGTCCATAATGAATTGAGTAAGTATTTCCCTAGTAATCACAAAAAGGAATTGTGGGTTTTTATAACTGCTGCAGTAAGTCCTATAAAGAATAATTTATCTGGTAGTATATTCTCTATGAGGAAAGAGGACTACACAAAAGCCAATAAATTAAATAACAGTAAGATCAGTTACGTTAAGTGTAAGCGTATAATCGATAAGCTTGATGATTTAGGTTACATAACTCTTTACAAAGGGTTTTATGACCACAGCGAGAGTTTAAGCTTAAAAAGCTGTTTTATTATAAACGATAAATTAAGACTTTTGTTTGATAGAATTAATATAGATAAGGTAGGGAGACCTTTACCTATAGAAACTTATGTAGAATTAAAAGATTCTAAAACAAAGGAAATAATAACGGAACTCAGTAAACTTAAAGGTATTAAAAATAAAAGGGAGTTAGTAAAGAAGTACAATGAGATGCTTTTGAAGTTTGATATAAGGTGTAAGTCCCATCGAGTTTCTGCTGTATATAAAAGAGTATTCACTGATCTACTTGATTTACATGGTCGTTGGTATAGCCACGGTTCTTTTCAAACAACCAGCTCTTTACTAAGACCTTTTATAACTATAAATGGAGTTAAGGTCACAGAAGTAGATTTCAGGCAAATGCACCCTAGAATATTAATGGAGTTGGATGGTATTAAAAAACCTATGAATTGGGAACCATACACGGATATTTCAGACATCACAGGAGGTTGTAAAAAGGAATCAAGAATATTAAGCAAGTTTGCTCTTATGTGCTTACTTAACTGTGAGACTACAGGTAAAGCTAAATCAGCTTTGTTTAAATATTTCTGTGATGATAAAAATAAGGAAAATAGGGTAATACCGAGTTTAAAGTTACCTAAGGGTTCAGTAAATAAGATATTCGAAAGGCTTCTTGAGAAGAATAAGGAAATATCTCATTGGTTTGGGAAAGAGAAACTATGGGCAGTGTTGCAGCACTATGATTCTGAAATTGCATCCTTCATTATTGATAAGTTTATAAAACTTGGTAAATGTATACTTCCTTGGCATGACAGTTTTGTTGTTCAGGTGGGGGATAGAGATTTACTAATTAATATTATGAGAGAAGCATGGGAAAGTGTTTTAGGTAAACGAGATAATTGTTTTTACGATATAGAATTTTAATAAAGGAGTGTTACTATTAACTATAAGAAGATTTACGAGCAGTTGTGCTTAGATAGAAAAACCAAAAGAGGTTGTGAAAAGGGCGGTGATTTTGAAGTACACCACATACTACCAAGAAGCATGGGAGGTTCAGATGAAGATGGTAACTTAGTAAAACTTACTTATAAAGAGCATTTTATAGCTCATAAACTTCTATTCCTAATTACCAGTGGTACAGAGAAAGTATCTATGGCATTCGCCCTTCTTAGGATGTCATCTAAAAATTCAAGAGATTACCAAAAATCAAAGGAGTTTTTAAATTATTCTAACAAAATACCTGTTAGGGATAAACAAGGTTATGTTTATGCAAAACTCTTAAAATTTGATAATGTATCTAGACAAAAAATAAAGCACAAAGACCTTAATAGAGGTAATGATAAGGGAGACCAGAGATTATCAACCTTATTCTTTATATGTAGGTCTTTCATTGAAGCAGGTATTAAGGGGTTTACTTCCGTACACAGGAGTAAGTGGAAAACTTATATACTTCACTTAGAAACGAAAGGGTATATAAACACTTTTCACCATAAAGGTAATAAGTTCTATAAGTTTAATATAGAGAAATTTAAAAAGGTTAATATTATGGAAAGTAAACTTTTTAACTTAACCGACCTACTTTTAAACTCAGAGTTATCAGGTATAATGGGAAACCTTAGACGTTATAACCTCAAAGATATAAGAAAGTCAGTCTATATTCAAAAATCTTATACTAAAGGTAAATACTTCCTGTTACCAGTATGCACAGGATGGGTACCTTCGGATAGACCTCTTTTAACAAAAAAGGAAGTGCTTTGTATTCTAAAAGAAGATACATGAAAGCATTAAAAGGAAACCTAGCCAAAATAATTCTATCTGATGAAAATTGTAGGGTTGTGATGAAGTTTTTATTGCAAGTGGAGAATCTTCTACAATAATAACTTTATCTAATGGTAAATCTTATAAGGTTTTTAACAAATAACCCTTGACACAACACAAAACCTTCAGTAGAATCACCTCTATTGAAGGTTTTCTCGTTTCTGGGAAAGCTAATTATGAGGAGAAATATTATGAACAAACAAGATTTAGAGTATCTATGTCAGAAGTTACGTAACGGAGAATACGACGGTAAAGATATTATGCAAGCATGGATTGCTATTGAAGAATTACAATCTTACAAAGATACTATATTCAAATACTCGCTTAACCAGAAAGTTAAGGTGCAAGTGTTTAATATTATTACAACAGGTATTATTATAAAAAGACAATCTTATGAAACAAACTCATGTATTAATTTTAAGTACACTTTAGAATATGGGGAAGGTTTTAATGAAATTGTAGAAGCATGGGAAAAAGATTTAGACTTCGTAAAAGATTTACCTTTAGGGGAAATGAAATGAAGAAAGATATGAACGGTTATCCATTATCAGAGTATCAAGTGGTGGTTGATCCTGACGGAAGATTACTTACTGTAGAAGGTTTCCTGCCCAGTGGTAATGTTAAATGCCGTAATGGCTGTTCATTTGTGCATTGGGAACCAGAACGTTTGAAGTGTGTCGATTATAAAGAGGACTTATTATGAAATTAATTAAACTATTCCAGCAAGATGATTGCGCTACAGATTCTATTGTGGAATTTGAAAGTAGACTTTATGAAGAGGTTGGAGTTTCTCTGAAAGGTTTTAAAGAACAAGGAGAGTTTACTTGCGGACTTAACTTTATGGATTGGGTACTTGATGGTTATGTGTTGTCTGTTTCAGCAGAAGATCCTTTCTACCTTTTACAAAAAGAAGGAGAATTATTATGAGAAAAATTAAACCCAAAGAAAGAAACAATGGTATGAAGTATTGCACCTTTTGTAAACTTGAAAAGAATGGTGAACGTGTTGATGCCATTTACCGAAGAAGTTGGAGTGCTGAATTAGCATGTGAAGAACACAAGTATAAACTTGAGGAACAAGAGGATTCACATTTAACAGAAGCGGATTATCAAACTTGGATGAGGTTATAACATGAAACAAGATTCAATTATCGAAAATAAACCCCTTTTAACGCAATCTCGATTGTTTTTAGAGGTATCAGGTGTCATCGGAAAGGTGGCTGCTTTAGAAGATCTTACACTTGCTTACAGAGGTTATGTACCTAGTAAAGATAGCCCTGTGTTCAATTGGGACGAAACTTTAACAGAGGCTTTTGAGTGGGAACGTACTCCACAAGGTGATATTTATTGGGATGATGTTTATATGGAGTTACCTAATGAGTAAAGAAGATTTAATAGACGAGTTAGCATCTATACACCACGGAGCTTACTTATCAACACTGGAGAACCCTGAATCAGAAGAAGCTAACAACGTCCTAGAATGGTTAACGGAATTACTACATAAACTAGAGGAGAAAACATGATAGAAGTATTTGATTTTGAGGCAACAGGATTAGGCGATCCAAAAGCAACTCAAATTGGTAAATGTCGATTAGATAAGAAATATCAACTTATCAAAAGCACATGCAAAAGTGCGTACATCAATCCAGAAAAGGATATTACATGGGGTGCAATGGGTATCACAGGCATCACAAATGAAATGGTGGCAGATAAACCTACTATTGATAAAGTGCTACCTAAGTTTAAAATTCACCCATCAACAAAGTATGTAGTTTGCCACAATATGCAATTTGATGAAAAGTTCTTTCCAGAAGGGTTTATTCCTGACGATGTGAAATTGTTATGTACTTTGAAACTAGCAAGGAAACTTATACCAAAAGGTGAATCTGGTGATCATAAGAATACCACTTTATTCTATTATCTAGGTTGCTACAAAGACCCTTTTGGTAAAGAGTTTATTGGAGATGCACACTCTGCGCTGCCCGATGCGTTAATGACCGCTAACGTATTGGTTGCCATGTTGGAAAAATATAATCTCACTGTTGATGAAGCGTACACACTAATTGCACCCAAGGTTAATAATATTGAAGTGTGTGATTTCAACAAGTACAAAGACCAAGGTAAGAAGTGGGTTGATTTGGTGCAAGAGGATCTTTCTTATGTACAATGGTTACTTGCTAATGTGAAATGGAATGATGAAAAGGAACAAGCATTTGTTGAAAGTTTACTTCAATAAAGTTGACAACATTTTAAATTAGTGTATACTTAATCGTATAAGGTGAATTGTGCAGCAGGAATTGACTTTTCACCTAAATTTATTAACACAGGAGGAGAGATTAATGAGTGTTCAGGAAATTTTAGGTAAGTTAGATACTTTAGGTAAGCTTCATGTTAGGATTTTCCGAGAAGATAACTATCTAAGACATGATACAGTGGGTGTACTAAAGTCTATAGAGGGAAAGATTAAGGCTAATTTAGACCTATTAGAAAAAGATAGTCACTTTACCGTAGATATCATTGATGGCTTGGGTATTCTCTACAGTAGATTATCCTCAGGTAAAAGTGATGTATCTGACAATCTTAAATGCATTTTAGCTAAGATTGAATCTAAAGTATTAGAACAACTTTCAGGTTATTAATAATGTAACTGAAAGTAGTTACTTCTATAAAAGGGAGTGAATTTGGTTACATAGAGAATACCTTAGGAACTGTTATGCTTACTAGCTAACGGTGTCTTTATGCAGAAGCTGACCCGATCTGCACGAGAGTCGCTACTCGAACAGGGTTATTTTTTAAAAGGGGTGTATGGAAGATTGTATATCTTTCCTTATCCTACCGCCCTATCTCTGATGTACAATTGTATGGTAACTTGATTGTAAGTTGGAATTAAACCGTTACCGCAGAAGCTGAAAAGCAAAGCTTGGAAGTAGAAGGATGTACCTGTGCGGTGTATATAAAATATATTAGGTATGTAGGCTAGGAGCCGTTGTCTTTATTGGCATCAGGTGTCTTTATGCAAGAGTTAACCCGACTTGCACACAGAGTCGCTACTGTGGATAGGGTTATTTATTTTTAGCAAGAGTAGAACAATTGGATAGTTCATCTCCCTTCTAAGGAGACGGTTGTAAGTTCGAATCTTACCTCTTGTGCCAAGCCTTCGTAGCTAACTGGTAAGCGACTTACTTTTAATGAGGATATGTTGGTTCAATTCCAACCGAAGGCATCCATTTGACACACCCTTAAACAAAGTGTTATAATTACAACATAAACAGAGATATATTAATAAAGAACATCCATTCTTTAATCTTCATAATACTATTTTCATAATAGACCTCCTCAAGAGCCTTGTGCTCTTTATTAATATATTTTACAATAATAAGAGCTGTTTTAACAGCCTTCCAAATTCAAGAGGTATTCCATGTGTAGATGTGTAAGCTGCAACAAAGAATTACCACGCACCAGACAATTCAAGAAAATAGTCGTTCCACATAAAACTAATCCGAATAAAGTCACTAAGATCACATTAGATGGTAGCAATGGTAATTATCCAATAGTAGAAGAAGATATGTGCTCGCGTTGTCAATCTTCAACAGGTAGTGATTATTCTGAATATGAAGGTATTCATGAAAGTGAGTATGATTTGATGGAAGAGATTGCTACTTTGATTGAAGTTAATATTGATAGAAGTGCAGATTATTAAAAGGTGACCCTATTATGGCAGATGATAAAACCAACAAAGGTGGTGCTCCTTTATTAGAAGATCAAATGAAGAATGCTCATCAGATTGCTTATGTACGTGTACAAAAACGTATGGCAAAACTTTCTGGTAAGAGTATGGACATTTTAGAAAGACTTGTTTTAGATATTGATGAAAGTACTGATCCTTCTAACATAGGTAAAGCTAATATTGTACAAGTACAGAATCCTAATTTTGATGCATCTAAGAAACCTTCTAAAGATAACCCTATGTTCCTGAATGAGTATGTTCCAGCGTATAATCCAACTAAGTACAAAGAGAATACCCAGTTAACAGTAGTATCTAAAGTGCTGGATAATAATAATGCTTTTGAAAAGGAACAGAAAGCTTTAGCAGAGGCAGAGCGTAAACTTAAACTTGCCCAAGAGAAGGCTAATTCTAATTTAGAAGATGAAGAAATTGAAGAAGAGTTCGCCCCTTATTTAGATATTCAATTTGATAATGATGAACCTTCTGTAAATTAGTATAATTTTAGTAAATGTGTTATACTATTTAAACAATTATTACAATATTTAAAAGGTTTAAAATTTTATGAAGGTTAAGATCGTACAGGAGACACCTGTTAAAAAGTCTTCTCTAAGTGGAATAGTGAGTGTTAGTATTAGCTTACCATCTACAAGCTCATCATCTAGGAAATTCTCACCTCATATCCCTGTAGAAGAGGATACATTTTTAGATAGTACAGGTGCAATATACAACGCATCCGTAATGGATGAAAATTCTGAATTATGGAGTGAGCGATAATGGCAATTATTAAATTAGTAGCAGGCGCTAAAGGTGCGGCGGGTAATAGTACAGGTGCAGAAATAGCAGAAACGGTTAATGGATTGATTGATTCAGGTATTCAATACACAGCAAGCCCAGCAGGGTTTAACTGGCCTGAAGATCTACCAGAAGTATATGCTGCAAAAGTTGGTGGCACTTATCAGTGCAATCTAAAGCCTGAAGATTTAATTGATTTTAGCGTTTTTACAAACACTTTATATGTAGACTCAAACAAGCCTGACAGTTCAGGTGACGGAACAAGCTGGGCGCAAGCTGAAAGAGCTATAGGTGCGGCAATAGACACGGCAATATCTAGCGGGTTGCCAACCAGAATATTAGTAAAAGGTGGTATCTACAGTAGGTTTAAATCAATCGGTCACGCAAACGCAATTAAAGCCTTAACAGCGCCCATATCAATAGAGTCAGTTTACGGGGATGTTATAACTGGAACTTTTGATGAGTTAACTTACACAAAAACAGCGGGGCAGGATTTTGTGTATGAGACAGCAAGATCTAACGCTCTTGCTGTTATAGACCCATCATCGCTATCGAAAAGGGCATCGTCAAAACTTTACACAGAAGTGGGATCTATATCTGAGTGTAACGCCCTGTCTGGTAGTTTTTACACAGATAACGTGACAGTTTACGTTCACACGTTTAACTCAGCTCCAGCAAGTAACGGCAACACTTTGATAGGGTTGAGCGCGGAGGGTGCTAGCTTTTCAGGTAATCACAATATCTATATGAGTGGCATTAAATGTATCGGAGGTAATGACGGTGCCTTTAGCGTAAGGGGTGGTATAGATAATTACGTTGTTGTTAATGGTTGTAGCTTCAACCTAGCATACGGGGGTGGTGGCGGTGGAACACCAAAAGACGGATGTCAAATACTTGGTTGCGGGCTTTTTGCAGCATTCAATTCTGATGTGTCACTGAATAGTAAAGATGGTTTTAACTTGCATGTAGAGGGCGAGGTCAGTCCATCAATGCTTACAGTTAACTGCACTGGTTTTGATAACGGATATATAGACAATACGTCTACATCAAACAACGGAATTACAGTGCATGATGGTCTAAAAGCTATTGATATTGGTGGGAATTGGCTAGGCTCTATAGGCACTAATGCGGGGCATGTTGGTGATGGCACTCAAGTTTGGCATTTTGGATCTACTGCGGGTCAATCTGAGGGGGATATAATCAACGGAGGTCCGATTAATTACGGCGGCTTTGGGGTTTGGTCTGGTGCTGCTGAAATGTGGTTAGAGAGTTGCACTGACTTTTCGACCAGTATCGGAGTTACAGCTAGCGGCACGGCTAATGCCTATTTAAAAAACCACTCTGGCACAGGCGCTAGAAACGGTAATATATCGAGTTATTAAGAGGATTAACCAATGGCAACTAGACCGAAATAATCTCCTTAAAATTAACAAAAATTCCAATAACAATAATAAAATTGATCTTTCCTCAAGATCTCTCCTCGCACCATACCTTATGGTGCATCCCTTTAAAAGGGAACTCCTCTTTTGAGGAAACTCCAAGCCCCAGTCGCCTCTCCTCGGCTGGGGCTTTTTTCTTGCCTGAAATTTGACAACCCTTTACAACAAGCATATAATTATTACAAATAACCCTTCTATTAAGGCCGTAGAGCTATGAAAAATGGAAACTTATACGATTACACCACCTACTGCGAAATCACCTTTAAAACGCCTCCCTACAGCGGCACACCACATTACATTTACGCAAGGGGTTGTGCAGAAAGGAATACATTGTTGGCAGAAATACACCCTTCTGGTAAGTTGATTATTTATAAAGGGTACAGTTGGAATGTGTGGAATTGCACTGGTAAAGAGGAAATCACTGTTCATGGTGAAAGTGTGATGTACTTGCCAAGCTTAGTGTTAGACGTTTTACGCCAAATGTATAGACATTCTCACGGGTTAGACGGTTATGACAAAGTGACAATTCATAAATATTATAAACAAGTGATGAAAGAGTGTGGACTTTGTAAAGGGAAAACTTTTGTAAATTATACTTTTGTGAGAGTGGCTGCTATTTGGCGTAAGGTGGTTTGCAAGTGGAGGTGTTGACATTGTGAGAGGGGTGTGGTAGTATTGGGTAAATGGTGATAGTTTTAGGAGTATTTAATGGCTTATAATAGTAGTAAGGATGTAAGACCTCAAAAAGGCCGTCAAGAAGAATTATTTAAAATGATTAAAAATCAAGAGGTTGATTTCTGTCTTATAGGCGGCAGCAGGTTCGGAGGCAAAGTAATGCCTTTTGACGCAGAGATAAAAACACCCTTTGGTAATAAAACTCATGGTTGTATTGAAGAGGGCGATATAATATTAAACCCCGAAGGGTATAGGCAGAGTGTAAAGAAGGTGTACCCTCATAAAGATTGGGATTTTTATAAAATAGAATTTGAGGACGGTAGCTCTTGCGAGGCAGGTTTAGAGCACTTATGGGTAGCTTGGAAAGGTCACCAACCAAATAAAACAGAGAGACGTTTAAAAAAAGGAGGGGTTTATAGAGAAGATCAAAACCTGTTTCCTGTAAGAGCTAAGGTTCTTACTACAAAAGAATTAATGGGTTGGCTAGAAAAAGGGTATAAGACCAAGATACCAGTGACAAAACCTGTAATTTATGAGACACAATATAAAATAGATATTGATCCTTACCTTCTAGGTTATCTGTTAGGCGATGGATGCCTATCCCAATGTTTATCTAAAAACATATTAAGGATAACAAGAGATCCTTCGGATAATGAAATAGATAAAGCTTTATTAGAATTAGGTTATAAATTTACTACTCACACAGAAATAGATGTACACATAAACCACTCCCCTGAAAAAGAGAATATATTGAAATCTTTACGTAAGTTAGGGTTAGCAGGAACATACTCTAATACTAAATTTTTACCTGAAAAATATAAATTTATTTCTCTTGAGGAGAGGGAGAATCTTCTTCAAGGTTTAATGGACAGTGACGGGTATATATCTAAAGAGGGAAAATTATATTATGATACGACCAGTAAAGTTCTAGCTCAAGATATAAAAGATTTAGTCCAAAGTTTAGGAGGACTAGCGACTATAACATCGAAACAAGGGTCTTATAAGAAAGAAGGTGTACGTACCTTTTGCAAGGAAGTTTATAAGTTGTATATAAGGTTACCTTACGAGATAAAGCCCTTCAGATTAGAAAGAAAATTATCCAGACTTAAAGATAGGGGTAAAAGATTATTCAGAGTTGTGAAATCCATAACCTTCTCCAGAACATGTGATGGTGCTTGTATAGGAGTAGATAATCCAAATAGATTATACTTAACAGATGATTTTATAGTTACCCACAACACCGAACTAATATCTATGATGGACTTACTTTTCGCCCACGACCCTAAATACAGAAGTATAAAGTTTCGTAGAAGCTATGATGAGATAATGGGGGCTAATGGATTATGGGAGAAAGGAGAAAACCAGTACACTCATTTCGGAGCAATACCTAATAAGTCAGATAAATCTTGGACTTTCCCTTCAGGGTCTAAATCATTATATAGGCACATGTACCACGAGGGGGATGAAGAAAGCCACCGAGGAAAAGGGTACTCTGCAGTATATTTCGATGAAATAAATCAATTTACTTGGGACCAAGCCAAAATGCTCATGACTTGTTTAAGATCTGAGGCAGATATGAATAGTTTTATGGTAGGAACTTTAAACCCTGACAATTCATCTTGGTGTATGAAGTTTGTAGATTATTACTTGGATAAGGAAACAGGTTTCCCTGATATAGAAAAATGCGGGGAAATTAGGTGGTATGTAGTTAAAGACGACGAACCTGTGTTTGGACCTGACGAACAATTCTTTAAAGATAACCACCCAGAAACAGTTAACGTTACCTTTCCTGATGGTTCTATAAGGTATGTACCTCCTAAAAGATTTACATTCTATTTTTTCAGTATATTTGATAATGAGATAGGATTGAAGAGTAACCCACAGTATTTGTCGGAATTGAATAACCTCCCAGATCATGAACGTTCAACTCAACTTTATGGAAACTGGTACGCCAAGCCAAAAGGGGAGAGCTACTTTCTAGAAAGCTTCTTAAAGAAGGCCGATGAAGTTCCAGAAGGGTCTATTTGTGTAAGGGCTTGGGATAAGGCTTACTCTGATAATATAAAATCACAACCCGATTATACTGCAAGCGTTAAAATGTATAAATGTTCTAAGGGAGAATATTATATAACAGGGGAGTGGGATGAAACCCTACACGATGACTTTAAGAAAGGGGAAGATGTAATATACGGGAGGTTTAGAAAAAGAGTAGGTACTAGGGATGAATGGATGTTACTTCAAGCACAACACGATGGTGCCGACTGTACAGTAGTTATCCCAAGTGAATCAGGTGCAGGTAAGGGGGAAGAAGAACAGCTTAAGAAGATGTTTTTAGATAATGGATTCCTAGTTAAGACCGCTAAGGTAGGTACACAAGCACAAGGTAAATTGAAGAAATTTTTGACTTTCTGTTCGGCTGCTGAAAATGGTATAGTTCACATAGTAGAAAATACTTTTCCCAATAAAGCAACATACAACGCATTTATTAGAGAATTAGAGGATTTTACAGGAGAGAGGTCAACCCGAACTAAGAAGGATGACTTTGTAGATTGTGTCAGTGATTGTTACCTTACTTTAAGAGAACACCGTATAATCCGCGCCTACAGCCTCCCAGACACCACCTCCCCAACAGCATACACATCTTACCGCAAGTCTATCCGATGACGGGAAGTGGGTTCTGTTGCCAAAATAATCCCCTTGTGTTATAATATCTCTTATAACAAGAATTAATAAAGTTTCCGTAATAATATAACATTGCGGAAACATCTACATTTAGGAGAAATGTTCTCCTTTTCCAACAGGAGTAAACATGGCTAAAAAGAGTAGGCGTAGTAGAAAGAAACAATCCTACGCAAACACTAGAATGGCGAAAAGTGATAATTCCCCTCCTAGCACCACAAGGGAACAACGTTCCGCTAATAAACAATTATCCACTGCAGCAATAGAGTTTGTCAAGCGTCAAATTGATATCCTTAAACCTTGGGAACTCAGTCGAACGCAACGACTAACCACTTACCAACAAATGTTAAACGATGATGCAATCGCTACTTGTTTTTCTGCAAGAAGTATGGCTGTTGCAAAAGCTCAAGCTAAAGGTAAATTCAAATATGATGTAAACTCGGAAGAATCACTTCGCATCAAAGAGTTCCTTGAATATAACATGGAAAACCTATTTGGACAAACTCCTTTAGTAGTAGGTATGTGCTCTGCTGCAATGATCCGTGATGGATGGTCTCCTTTTGAGATGGTGTTTGAAAATGGTGATGCAGAATGGAATGATAAATGGAAGCTTAAAAAACTTGCTTATATTCATCCTCTCACTTTAGATAAGATCACTCCTTGGGCAACTACACCTAAGGGAGATAGAATAACCTCTTTGAATCAATCGCAATCCGCTTTTGAAGGTGTGGATGGTGTTCGTTCAATAGGATTCAATGGATTCAAGGGGAACTCTGGCGTACAAACTATACCATTTAACCGAGTGGCTTATTGTTCATATTCATCTACTCCAACACAACCTGCTGGCATTTCAGTATTTGATTCAGCTTACATCCCTTGGAAAGAAAAACAACTTTTACAAGATTTAACATTGATTGGTGTTCAGAAGGATATGGCTGGTATGCCTGTTCTTGGTGCTCCAAGTTCATTGTTAGCTGCGGCATCTGATAATCCAACTGGACCAGAAGCTCGAATGGTTGAACAATTAAAAGATAACCTTGCTAACTTACATGCTGGTGATCAAAGTTATTGCGTTCTTCCAACAGATACGCATTCTGAAAATGGTTCTGGTGCTGCACAGTTTAAACTTCAATTCTTAGGGATTGAAGGAGGTAAATTACACTGCCTCTGTATATAGTAATATATGCAAAGTACTTATTTAATTGCTGGGAACTCTCGCAAGGGTTGATTTACAATACCATATAGTGATATGATGGCGACCTGTAAAAATAATCAACATAGAGACAATCAGCAGGGAAGTAACTACTCTTCCTCTGGTGAACAACTAAAGAGGAAAAATTTTGAATACTTTAAGAACTAATGAAGAACAATACCCTTACGCTTGCAATAGAGATGGGTCTTTTATTAAAAACCTTGAAACAGGTAAGATAGTTAAAGTTCACATAGGAACACATGGGTACAAAGCCTTTAGAAACACTACCACTAATAAGATAGTTTTAGTCCATAGGTTAGTAGGTTTTATTTGGTTAACCAATCCAGATAATCTTCCTGTAATAAACCACATAGACCATGATAAACTTAACAATGATGTGGATAACCTAGAATGGTGTACTTATTCTCATAACTCTAAACAGGCTGCTATTAACGGCAGACTAGTATTTAACGGAGTTTTTGGGGAAGATTCAAACCTATCTACTATACCAGACGAAACCATGCACTCTATATGTAAAGACCTTCAAGAAGGTATGAGAAATGTAGATGTAGCTAATAAGTATGATATCTCTAAGGGTTACGTGAAGAATATTAAAGCAGGTAAGCAGAGGGTTGAAATAACTTCTCAGTATAATATGAAGAAATTTGAAAGAAGGAAAGTTCCTGACGATATTCTTCACGAAGTTTGCAAGCTAATTTCAGAAGGTAAATCTTCTTCTGAAATAATATCTTCCTTAGAAAGTGATAAAGTAAACAAAATTTTAATTAAAAATATAAGAAGGAAAACTTCTTACAAAGATATTTCCGATCTTTATTTTTAATTTGTAGTTAAACCTTCAGAGACTATCCCGAAAGGGAGTACACAACAAGCTGATGGTTGTGGAAATGGTAAGCCCCTATGAAATAGGGTGAAGATATAGTCCCAACTTCTATAGAGATATAGAGCAGTCTTAAAAAGACGGGTAATTGAGTTGCGTCAGTTATTGAAGATCTAAGGGTAAAAATTTCGATATAGTAGAATTAGTTGAGCAACGTAAACGTGCAATCTACAACTGTTTCGCATGTCAGAATATGTTGTCAGGTGAAAACGGTGGCGGAAGTTACAACCTTTTAGAAGGTCAATCTTCCATCCAAGCACACTTTGTTGAACTAGATACTATGATCATAGATGATATGTGGAATAAGCAGATTTTCCCTAAGTTGATGAAACTTAACAACTGGGATTATAAAGCTTCGGACATGCCTAAGTGGAAAGCGGGTAATGTTCAGAAGATTTCTGCTGATGAGGCAGGTAAGCTTGTTTCACGTACAAAGAGTATACTTCCAGCACATCCAGACGTTATAAACTATGTTCTCGATATGATGGACGTTGATTACCGTGTTCCAATTGATACACCTGTAGAAGAGTTAAGAGAGATGCTTTTCGACATACAGGATAAGCAAGGAGAAGATAATGGTGGTACATCAGGATCTGGGGGTAATTCACAAGATAACTCAGATGTTAACAATGAAAATGCGGCGTAATATGTTAAGTGTTGTGTTATTTGCAATGCTATGTTATAATGTAACAATAAAGGAGATAGAGTGGATTAATTCTTATTAATTGCTTTGTCTCCACTAATAATAAAAAGGAAGAGTAATGGCTAAAAAGAAAGCTCATCAACTCCCCCGCTTTAGTAAATCAATCCTAGAAAAACCTCAACTCATATTAGAATCTAAATTCCGAGAAATATCAGAAGTTCTTGAAAACAGAGAAAACCTTAATACGTATAAAGAAGAACTTCTTTTATCAGAGGATTTCAATGAAGGTAAAGAGTATCTAAACATTTCGGAAGATATTGGTATTCTTCGAGTAGAAGGTCCGACAACTTATAAACCAAATGGTTTTGAAGCTTTATGTGGTGGTTGTAGTTACACAAGTTTACTTTCTCAAATGCAAGAGTTTGCAGACGAGGGTGTTAAAACAGTATTGATGAAACTAGACAGCGGTGGCGGTCAGGCATACCGAATGATTTTCACTGCAAACCAATTACGTAAGATTGCAGACGATAATAAAATTCGTTTAATAGGTTATATTGATGGTATGGCAGCGTCCGCTGGTATGGGTTTGGCTGCAGCTTGTCACGAGTTGATTGCTAATCCAGAATCAGAAGCTGGTTCAATTGGTGTGGTTATTTCTCTTGCTAATAACAGTAAGCAACTTGAGAAAGAAGGTATTGAACGTACATTCATTACTGCTGGTAGCGAAAAGGTTCCATTTGAAGATGATGGTAGCTTCCGTAAAGGTTTCTTAGAAGACTTGCAGGAAAGTGTAGATGACCTTTACATCAAGTTTACCAACCACGTAGCTAATATGCGTAACATCCCTGTTCAAACTGTCCGTGATACTCAAGCCAGAATGTTCAAAGCAGAAAAAGCTTTACAACTAGGTTTAATCGATAAAGTCATGGAAGAAGATGAATTCCAAGCTTACCTAGGTGGCTATTCTGCCCCTTATGAGCAAACACAAGGCACTACACAAGTAGCTGCAAAATTAACTAAGACTGATGAGGAAATCTTAATGTCGAAGAACACAGAGCAAGCTTCTAGTGTTGATGCTGCACAGTTAGCTCAACTTCAAGAACTTGAAACACTTCAAACAAAACTAGCCGCTCTTGAAGCAGAAAAAGAACAAGCTTCTACAGAATTGGCAAATTATAAAGCTAAAGAAGCACTTGCTGCAAAAGAAGCACTTGAAGCTAAATTAGATTCTAGCGCATGGGCTGCTGATTGTAAAGAGTCTTTAGTGTCAGTATTACTTTCTGATGAAGTATCTGGTACATATAAAGAGCTTTTAAACACTGTTATCGCTTCTGCTGATATGGCTGTTAATGAGTTAACTGGTAAAGTTGAAGAAGCTACTTCTGCACTTGCTACCGCTCAATCAGAGTTCTCAGCTAAAGAAGAATCACTTAAAGCTGAAATGAATACTATTCAAGAAGAATTTGGTGCTGCTCCTCAAACTACTGAAGAAGCATTACCTCAAACAGATACTACATCATTAAGTATCGAAGAGCAACTAGCAATTAACCTTAAAAAGTTAAACGCTAACAAGTAATCCCTGCATTAGCAGAACATAATAATTATAAATAAAGGAAAAATATAATGGCTACATTATCTCGTAACCAAGTTGTATTACGTGCTCTTCAAGGTGAAGGTACTGGCGATGCAATGATCAACACTACTCTGCAAGTTACTAAAACTGCAACTATGACAAATGGTACTTTGCTTAAAGCTGACTTCACAGAAGCTGTAGAAGCTGACCTTGCATCTGCTGTTGCTTATGTAATTGATGATCATTTAATTGACGCTGTTGCTACTGGTGACGAAGCTACAATTCGTGCTGTTGCTGAACTTGATTGGGTTATCTTCCGCGCTGAAGAACTTAAACTAGGTTCTACTCCACTAACTGGTACTCAACTTACAACTTTCGGTAAAAAGACTCAAGCTTCTCAAGAAGTTTCAGCTTAATCCTCAAATAATAAGAATAAAAGGAAAAATATAATGGCAGATTTACGCTTAGGTGATCAAGGTTTACAGAACTTTACACCGCTAATGACACTTGTACCACGTGTTGAGAACATGCTTGAGAAGATGGATTTATTCGATGTAGAATATTCTGATGAGAGTGTTGTTGCATTTGAACGTATCGTTTCTGGTATGGATAACATGTATTCAGTTGCTCGTGGTGCAGACCGTCAAGTAGCTGGTGAAGATGAAGCGCGTACAGCGTGGGTTGAATTACCATTCTTCACATTAGATAAAATTATCAAGCCAAAAGATGTACAATCTCTTCGTGAGTTTGCTACAGCACAAGATCCTGAAACAGTTCGCTCAAAAGCTGCTCGTGTTATCGCACGTATCCAAAAGTCTCATGCTAAACTTCACCAGAAAGTTATGTACCAAGCACTTAAAGGTTCTACTTATGCAGTAGATGCAAATGGCAACCCTCGTCCTAACTTACAACGTTCATTCCAGTCAATGTTTGAAATTCCAAATGCTGATATGTATAATGGTACAGCAGGTGGTACAGCAACTTACGACTTAACTGATCAAGCAAGTAACCCAGCAGATGAATTTGAAAAAGTTCGTAAGCATGTATTTGCTAAAGCTGGTGATTTAGGTGATAACTATGAAATCGTAGCTATCCTTGGTACTGATGCTTTCACAGCACTTAAGAACCACACTGATTACGTTGAAGCATTTGCTAACTACGCATCACAAGAAGAGCCTTTACGTCAACGTTTAGGTGGTCTTTCTACGGGTCGTGTTCTTCGCTGGCAGGGTATCACTTACCTTGAAGACGTAAGTGGTGAAGTTGAAGCTAACAAGGGTTATATCTTCCCTCGCGGCATGGATGACATGTTTAAACTAGTATACGGTCATTCAGATACTATTGCTGGCGCAAATCGTGAAGAAGCTATCTCAGATGGTTACCTTTTCATTAAAGGTGATGAGCGTAAAGAAGTGATAGAATCGGAATCGTCACTAGTAGCCTGTGTGACACAAGATCAGTTAATCGCAAGATATTCGTTCACAGTTTAATAAACGATTGAAAAAATCGATTAAACATTTTTAAAGAGAGAAGCCTTGTGCTTCTCCTTTTAATAGTATACTATATAAGATTAAAAGTGTATTACTAAAAGGAGAATCTAAGTTTTGAAGAGAGAATTATTACACAATCACCCTACCAGATACAAGAAGTTTTTACAAAAGTATGAAAATGCTTTCCCAGAGTACCCTCTGTACAATATGGATATTTATAAATGGCTTGACAAAAAGCTACAAGTCACTTGCCAAACTCATGGAGTGGTAAATACCGTAGGGTATAAAGATATATTTTCTAAAGCTGTCACTCCTTGTAGGCAGTGTAACGAAGCTAGACGAGTAAACAAAAGACTTTTAAAAGTAGAATACTTTATCCACAAATGTAAATCCCTCCACGGCGATAAGTATAATTATAATAAAGTTACATCTTTAAACGGTGTAAGAGATACTATTCAAGTGTTTTGTAATGCATGTAAAGATTATTTCCCTATTGTAGCAGATCACCACCAACACGGTAATGGATGCCAAGTTTGTGCCCAAAAGCAAAGATTAAAAACCTTTAAAGAAAGAGACCACACAAGAGTAGATAGGTTTTATCAATTAGAAGATATAGAATTTTTACCTGAAGAAGGTAGGCGTTTAAAATATTATTCTGGAGATTTGGTAAATGGAAATTTAATCTTAGGTAGAGGTTTATCTAGAGAAGGGGTGGAAGGTTACTTTGTGGAATGCAAGTGTAAAAATAAGATTTACTTTATAAAAGAAGCCACTCAGATACATAAATCCTCTTGTGGGTGTATCAAAAAGTCCAAAACAAAAGAAAGGTTTTATAAAGAGTTCCTATCTAGAGTGGAAGATTTAGGCTACCCTACAGAACATATAACTCAAGAAGATTACCATAATAAATCTGTTAAAGTGTTTTGTGAAGAACACGGTCTTGTTCCTATGGGTACAGCAAATCTCCATCTAAAGAGGCACTTCTGTTCAAAATGTAGTTTTAAACTTTCTGGTGAAAGGCAAAGATTGACCAATGAAGAAGTGGATGCTGAATTAAAAGCAAAAGGTATACTTTACAAAAGGATCGGAGACTATGTTGGGTCAAACACCCCTATAGATTTTATTTGTCCTGTTACTAATAAACCATTTCCTATTGCTTATAGTAACGTAAGACTAGGTAAAGGTTGCCCTTGTTGCAAAGCTAATGGTTACAAATCTCACCTTGCAGGAAGTATTTACATTTCTATGTGGTTGAACACTTTAACAGGTGAACCCAGTTTTCTAAAAGTAGGTATAACCAATCTTGGTGCTATTACCCGATTAGAAAATCAAAGTAGAAATAGTACAGATTACGAAGGTGTTATTCTAGACGAGTATCATTTCGAAAATGGAGAAACTCCTCCTGCAATTGAAGCTTTGTTGAAACCCTTGTTCGATAGAGTTACAGTTGACAGAGAAAAATTCAGTGATGGTTGGACAGAATGTTACAGTCACACAGATTACAATAAGATAAAGGATATCTTACAACAAGAATACCAAAAGTCATTACACGGAATGTGACTTACAACTATCCCCAGAGAGGAAACAAAATGAAAGAACAATACAAACTTTTTAAATCAAAGAAACTTTTCTACAAATGGTTACAATTTTACATCGAAGATTTAGATTTCAACAAGAGTATCACTAGCTCACGATTCTCATTCTTTGTAGGAAAAGATTTCTACCATTGCCCTAATATGCGAATCATGTGTGAAAAGTTAAACACCTTTTTACCAGAAGAAGTACAACTTGATGAAGTGGCTTCTCGTATCAAAGGTCAAGTTGCAATCATGTTATTCTTCAAAAACACTGTTTCAGAAAAAGAAACTGTTGTAGAAGATGACATTGTTGAACTAGATGAGCCATCAGAAGAGTTAATCACTTTAGAAGTGGATACTCCTGATTGGGAAAAAGTTGATGCTATGAAAAGTAAAGATGAATTAGCAGATTATGCTGAATCTTTCAAAGTGACATTAGCTAAAAATGCTAAACTTGATAACATGAAGAAAAAGTTTAAAGATGAATACTCAGCTTAATATAATTAAAAGTTAAGAGTTTAAAGACCGCCAAGGGACATTCTCTCTTAGGCGGTCTTTTTGTTTTTAATCTAAGTAATCTGTTAAATCGACACCCTTTGCCTCACAATAACCTAGCAAATAGCTAAAGCTTATAATTCCTGAACAAGGGTTACATTGTAAACGGGTGATACCTTCGCTGATAATATTATAATCGTTTGAAGGTGTGTATTGCCAAGAATACCCTCTTTCAGGATTATATCCACTATCAGATAGTAGTTCCTTTTTAAAAGGTAATTTCTGTTTAGAATGGTTAACTATAAAGCAAACATCGTCCACTTTCATTAAAGTAACAAATGGGAAAGTTTTCTCTCCTTTAGATACTTGAATAGTCTTGTCGAAAGTGAATCCACAATTATCAATATCAAATCGCATAAATACTCCTTAATTTTAAAAAGGGTATTTTAACAATAAAATGACCTTGGTGTCAACAATAAAGAATTTTATAAGGAGTTATTTATGACCCCTACGGATATAACAGTAACAGGGGAAGATTTTGTTTCTGTGAATGAGGTAGCAGGTGTTCCTGTAGGTACAGCACTTGAGCTTCAAACTAAGTGTGCTTCTGCTGTAATAGTGCAGAGGAAAGAGGGTAAACCTTCTGCAACAGATGATAATGGTAGGGTGATGAAGAGTGTTAAAAATGCATCTTCCATTTATCAAGTGAGAGCAGGTAGCGAAGAAGTGTGGCTTAGGTTGAATACTGATAATTTTGAAAGTGAAGGGAAGGTGGGAGTTTATCCTGCTGTCGAAGAAGTTAATTATGTGGCTAGGCTTAATGGCACGGACCAGTATTGGCAGTTGAGTGGGGATGGGATTACAATACCTGCAAATACAGATTTTAAAATACGAACATCATTTTACGTCGAAACTGACAGCTCAATGATTGCTGCAAGCTCGACAACTAGACCATTTATATTTGTAAGAGGGGATGGTAAGGCTGTTTTTGAGCCTGAAGATGGGGTTTTTGTACCCACACAGTTACCTGTTGTTGGCAGAGATGTTGAGTTACTAATAGAGTTTTCAGGTGGTCAATTATCTATAAGTGAAGTCAGCACTGAAAACATGAATACAAAAACAGTTGGGGGTTTAGGTTCTGTAAACTTAACAACCTTGGGGGCTAGGATTGAATCTTTATACCTAGATGGCTATATTGGAAGTATATCCATAGAGGTTAACGGCATTCTAACCCACTCCATCCCACTAACAAACAAAGCTCAAGGAGCAACGCAATTACCAACAGTAGGGAATGTATCAGCAACTATGATTGGCTACACGGGTGATGAATGGGAAGAAGTTTAATACCACCAAAAAGAATAACTATAATAAAAGGATAAATTAATGGCAACATTAAATGATATAATTGCAACAAGTGATCAATTTCAAGCGCTTAGTGTGCTTACAGGGGTTGCTGTTGGTACAGCAATGGAACTTCAGGTGAAAGGTATTTATCCTGTTCTACTAAAGAACCAAGATACCCAACCTGATAACGATGATACCAATGGTAGAGTGTTATACGACTTACGAACAGAATCAGGCGTTATAAAAATATCTGCTGGTTCAGAAGAAGTATGGTTACGTTGCCTAAAAGAAGGTTCCACTTCTAAAATTTCAGTAGAAGTTTTATAACACTATATAACAAGGTAATATTATGAGTTTAGTATTTAAACCTTCTGGTGATGGTATAACCACCGCAGAAGCTAAAACAGCAGCAAAAGGTCTCACTGGTTGGGCAAGTTACATAGACGGTACGTATACAAGCGGTAATCCTTTAATTATTAGTCAAGGTCTCACATCTACTATAACCGTGGATTCAGCTTCTACAATTACAACCCACCTTCCAGATGGTGTCACTTCCTTTTGGGATGAGGTTAATAATAAAATAACCCCAGATAATGAAGGTGATGCCTACGTTGTTAGGATAGATTTTACAGCATTCACCGATAACCAAAATGGTGTTGCGGAAATAATCTTAGATATCGGGGGTACAATTGGGGCTGTGTTCTCAAGAACTATCACTTTCCCAAGAGGTACAGGATCTACTAATGCTAGGGAAATTTCCAATACTAACCTTGTTTACACATTAGGTACTTTTATAGCAAACGGTGGTACTTTTAGCCTAGAATCTATCAGTGGTACAACATCTATTTACGACATAGTGATCACCATCTCAAGAATACATGCTGCTGAAATTTAATTAGGAGAAATAGATGGCATTTACAATAGCAGATGTTAACAGTGAAGTGCGATTCCTCTTAGGGGATTTATCCACTTCTGCAATATCTGATGATAATTTGAATAGGTTTATTCAGCGAAGTGTAGATAACCACTCGTTGGAAGATGAAGACTTTTGCATAGTAACGTATGAAAGTATTTTATCTACTTTGCAATGGTTGGTTAACAAGGAGCAAGCCACCAATGGAAGCGGATCTGGACTAATATCCAAAAAACGTGAAAAGGTGGGCGATGTAGAAATTCAGGTAGAATATACAAGTTCTGCTTCTGGGGAATCTTCTGGGTGGGAGAACCTTCTTGAAAAGTTTAACACCGATCCAACATTAGTTTGTGAGGCATTGGCTTACCTTGCAAAAAGTGATCTTGGTTATGCTTTATTTGGTGGCGTATCGCAATCAGAATACAAAAGGGTAAAAGATAACCCTGATTCTCGCAATGGGTATGACGTTGAAACAGAGTATAGGAAATCACCTTACAGTTGTTTTTCAAATAGACGAAAGAACAAAAAGTATTACGATCTATAAAACTCCACTTTACAATAGGTAATTTGACAAATTGTTGGATTACCTATATAATTAGTGTAATAGAAAGGAGAACATTAATGGCAACTTTGAAAGTTACTAAAGTGTTTCCAGATGGAACAAAAGAGGAAGTTATTCTTCCTGAAAAGAAAGCTCCACGGAGGAAATCTCGTGCAAGCAAAAATAATAAGAAAGAACAAGAACAATCAAGTTTGGAAGAAGTTAAAGAAGAAGATTCAAGAACTTGATAATAAACGTGTCGATGTAGGTTACCCTTCTAATGCAACAGGATTTGGTGCATGGGATGATAGGAACAATATGACATTTGCCAACCTTGCATTCATTCACGCTAATGCTGATGCTTTAAACGTGAGCTTCCCTAAAAGGGATGTTTTTGCTCCGATTAAACCTGTTGTTGGTGGTAGTTTAAACCAAACTAAATTCTTCTGCAATATATTCAAAAATTATCTCAATGTTAAAACTACTTACAGTATTAATAACGCATTGAATGATATCGGCAGGAAGTACATGCAAGATGGAAAAGGGATATTCGGAAACTCAGCTTATTTAAAAGTCACAAAGAACCCCACCCCACTAATAGACGAAGGTGAACTAATGGATCACTTTGGTTACAAAACCTCGATGGCAATGGAGATAAAATACTTATGAGTACAATATCTTTATTTAACAGAGTGGAAACTATTAGTAGGAATGATGGTGGTACACAATACGTAGATTTTGAAGTAGTTCCTTCCGAAGATTACACAGTCGATATCGAATGTAATATTCAACCTTATCGTGATGGTAAGAACAATTTAAAACTACCCGATGGTTTTAGAAGTGTTTACGCTATTGAAATAAGAACCCCTTCTGAACTACGTGCCAATGACGAATTAGAAGAATGGATGGCAGATGAGATTGTTTACGAAGGACGTACATTCTACTGTTTAGATGTTGCCAATTGGACAGGACATTCTACAGGTGGTGTGAGTTTAATCCCTAATCATTATCTTGGCCTATTCTACAGGAGAGATAAAGTTGATTGATATAGATAGATTAGAAAAGTCTGTTGCCAAAGTAGTTTCTCTTTCAGTAGGGGATATGCTTGCTACAATAGAAGGTTCTCTTGCAGATGTACCAGATGACGGTAATGGGAATATTCCCGCTGTTGTATTGGAAAGAAACTTTGAGAAAGACGGATCACATCGTAAACCTAACATACCAGACTATCCTTATTGTAGTGTAACGCATAATAGAATAGTAGATGATGTCTCGGAAGTAGTCAATATCTTTTTAAGAGATAATGAACAAGTTTACCAAACGAATAAAATAGTTTCCATGAATATTAAATTTTATGGTAACAGAAAGAATTCAGCAGATAGTATTGCTAACAGAATGCATATGAGTTGGGAAGTTGAAAACTTTAGGGTGTTATTGGAGAAATTCTACGGACAGGGTGTTTCAGTTAGAAATAAATCTGATGTAGTTCCCTCTAACATAGTTTACCAAGACACTTATATAGAAATGCGTTCTTTTGATATATTCTTATCTGTAGTAGATGAGTATACCCTATCAACGGATGTTTTAGGTTACTTTGACCAAATAGTGGTTGACAGTGATTTGAATATTTTACCTCCTGTTCCACCTGACAGTGGACTACCCTCGCAAGAAGCCTCAGAAGGCGGAGAATTGGATCATTATGAAGATGACCCTGCTCCTATGGCTGTAACCTTTAGAACAACAAATAACAATTAAACTAAGGAATAATCAATGAGTGTACAATTAGCCATTGCGAATATTTCTTTGGAAACGGCAACAGTAGGTCGTCAAGGTTTCCAAGGTATTATGTTTGCGGCAAAACACAATTTATGGCCTGAACGTATTCGTACTTACACTGATGCAGATGCTTTGCTTGAAGATGGTTTTTCAGCAGATGATGCAGCTTATAAAGCTTTACGTGGCGGCTTCTCACAGACACCTCGTCCACAATCAATTAAAGTTGGTCGTGTTAATGCTTCCACTGTTTTAAACGTAACAGAGGACGTTGTAGACGGTTTAGAATACAATGTAACAGTTAATGCACTAGGTTCTCTTGCTGCATTAGAAATCAGTGTTACAGCAGGTGCTGGTGAAACTAAGCAAGATATCCTTGACCAAGTGGTTACTGCTATCACAGGCAATACAGACCTTAATGCAAAAATCACAGCTACTGTAACAGGTACTGGGAATGACGCAATATTAACTCTTTCTCATAAAGTAGGTGATGGTTGGTTCACAGTGACCAATCTTCTAAATTTATCTACTTCTGCGGGTGCTGTTGAAGAGTCTGCAGCAGAGATGTTGGCAGGTATTGCAATTGAAGATGATTCATGGTACTATGTAACTAGTGAAGAAAAGAGTGTAACCTTTATTGAAGAGTTAGCTGCTGAAGTAGAATCTCGTTTCAAACTATTCCGTTATACAACAGCGGAAGAAGGTGCTTATGCGGCAGTATTATCTGGTAGTGTTAAAACTGTCAAAGATAATCAATACTTCCGTACTATGCCAGAGTATCACCACTTAGCAGAAGACACTTACCCAGAAGTTGCAGCTTTAGCAGAGATTGCTACATTTACAACTGGTCGTGTTACTTACCATGCTCGTATTGTTTCAGGTGTTCCAGCAGCACTTAACGCAACAGGCGGAAATTTAACAGCAACTCAAGTGTCTAACATGAAGAGTAATGAAGTTAACTTCTACGACAAGGTACAAATCAGCGGTGCATCATTTAGCTCAAACCCTTCTATCACTTATGGTGGTAAAGTGGCAAGTGGTGAGCTTACAATGAATATTGTTACTCGTGATAACCTTCAAGTTGATTTAGAAGCAACCACCACTGAGCTTATGATACGTCAGAAGAATGGTCGTCTTGCATTCGATGAAACAAGCTTGAACAAAGTTCGTGGTGCTGTTCGTACAGTACTTAATCAATATGAGTCAGAAGATTTCCACAACTTCCTCTTACCAAATACTTCTATCACAATACCTCGTGTATCTGAGATTAACGCTGCTGATAAAGCTGCAAACGTATTTAAACAAGTGAGTTTCAAAGGAACCCTTCGCGGCGCTATCCACATGATTGAAATCACTGGTACACTAGGTAATTAAGGAATAAAACAATGGCTAAAACTTATAGTCCAAAGGACGTTAAAATAGTAGTTGCTGGTTTCCAAGATGTATCTGGTTGGACTTCAATTACAGTAGATCGTAATTCTGATAACTCAAGTACAATCGTTTCAGCAGATGGTGTGCCAGCTCACACGGTTATTGCAGATAACACAGGTACTTTTGAAATTGAATTACAGCAACATAATTCAGAATTTAACATGTGTGTTGCAGCACTAGATTTAAAAACTAAAACTACAAATGATTTGTTATTCTTTGATATCACTATCACAGACCGCTCAGGCAGTGAATTAGTTAACCTTAAAGATGTACACTTACGTAAGATGGCACCACAAGCATTGGCAGCAGAAGCGGGTACTCGTACTCACATGTTCCATGTTGATGATGTTCAATACTTACCAGCAGCGGAAGGTATTTCTGAAACTGCTTCTGAAGTGTTAAATGCAAATAACTTTGTAGACTTTATTTCAGAGCAAGCACAAAACTTACAAGATTTAACATCTTAATAAGTAATATACATAAAAGCACTTACCTACATAGGTAGGTGCTTTTTCTTTTTGTAAAACAATAAAATATGAGGAAGAGATAATCATGTTACCAACGAGAAAGAAAACAATCGGAGATAAGACTTACACAATAACAGTATTGAGTACATGGGAGTGTTTTAAAGGTAGTCGTGTACTGTTGAAAACAATTGCACCAATCATGGGTGAAGTTTTAGATAGTAAGAATGTTGATGAAGATTATGCCACATTTAACAAAGTGAACACTTTCAAAGATATCATGAGCCTTATTGCAGAGGATATGGAAAAGCCTGAAATTGATAAGCTGATTGCTAAAATGTTGATGGGTTCAACAAATGATGAAGGTGTTCAATTTAATAGCTTTGAAGATTTGGATAAAGACTTCCGAGGCAAGCCAGCACTTTTCATGGAATTCATCTTCTTCTTGTTCGAGGAGAATTTTAAAGATTTTTTTACAGAAAACGTTATAACCAAGTCATGGGGAGGAGTGTTGAAGAAAGTGATGCAAACAGGTCAATCTACAGAGGAATAGTAGATAAACATGTTGAAAAGGAATCCACTTTAGACCCAGAAAGACTATACCAAAATATGGTTATCAAGTACACATGGAAGAATTATGGAATAAGTTTCAAGGAGTTGATGCACGAATCTGATATAAAAGAGTATTTCCATTTTGAAGAGGAGATGCTCATGAATCAAGATTATGAAATTGCGCAATATGAAGATTCCAAGCCAAAAGAATAATTAACAAAAAGGGATCTTATTTAGGTAAGGTCTCTTTTCAACAAAAGGTGTTAGTATGAATGTCTAATATAATTGAAGAATTCGTAATAAAGTTTCTCACTGATTCTAAGGAAGCTAAAAAGGGTGCTAATGATTTAGACAAGTTTTTAGAAAGTGTAGGTAAGAAACAAGCTAAACGTACATCCACTAATAATAAAGTGGAAAACAAAGCGCACAAAACTATGCTGGCAAAGAAACTTAAGGATGAGGCAACTTATGGCAGGGATAGTAAGATACAAGCTGAGAAAGCTCGTAAGGCATGGGAACGTAGAGAGAAGATTAATTCTCTTATACCAAACAACAAACTTGCTAATAAAAGTGCCCAAGGGAGTGCCAGTGTTTTTGAAAAGAGTTTCAAGGAAGAAGCAACGCAATCCAAAAAATTATCCGAGATGGAAAGGAAACGTTGGGTTGATAAGCAAAAACGTAGAGCTACTTTAAAAAGGCAAAGGGAAGATGATCGTAGGAAAGAGGAAGCTTCTTTACGAGAGTCTCTGCACAAAAGGGCAAAAGCCTTAAAGAAACATAATAAAGCTGTCCAATCTCAAGCAGACATGATCCAGAGAACAGCAGGGTTTAAACTTGCAGGTAAGATGGGAGAGGGTGTTAAGTATGAAAGGGAAATACAACAACTTGTTGATAAGAAAGACTTGGAAGGGTTAAGAAAGCTTCGTTACCAGATGACCGATGTTAGGCAGAATATGACCCGTTATAGAAAAGGGCTTCGTAAAACAAACATTGCCCAAAAGGGTCTAACCGATTCAACAAGGAATATGATTCGCAGCTATGCAAGCTTGTACGCTATTTTTGAAGGTACGGGTGCAATTAAGCGGGTAGGCATGAGTTTTCAGGGGATGGAGGCTTCTATGCTTGCTGCAAGTGGTAGTTCGGAAGCTGCTGCAAAGGATATGATGTTCATAAATGGAATTGTTGATGAAATGGGTCTTAGTTTAAAAGATACTACAGACGCTTTCGTTAAGTTTAAATTTGCATCAAAAGGTAAAATTTCCCAAACGGAACAAGAGGACTTATTCACAGGGTTGAGTATGTTCGGGACAGCATTGAAGGTAGATGATGAAAGCATCAAGCGAAGTCAGAAAGCCTTGATCCAGATAGACGATTATTGTCTGGCTGCTTAGTAATAGGCATGAACAAATTGTGTGAATTCGGTGGAACTCTCTTGTAAATAACACTGTTATTTGGTATAATTAATATATACAATACCGAAAAGAGTGATAATATGATTAAACAAATATGTTCTAAATGCAACGAAGAATTGCCTTTAACTTCCTTTCATAAAGAAAAGAAGGGTAAAAACGGAGTCAGAAAAGAATGCAAGCAATGTGTTAGAATTCGAAATAAAACTTATGACAACAAAGAAAAATATAGGGTGTGGTTTGAGCGTAACGCTATAACGGGAACTGTGGTTTATTGGAATGCAAGAGCATCGAAACCTAATGCAAGAACAAAACACATGGGTATAGGTGTTGTAACAGGTAAAGAATTAAAAGCTTTATTTGAAAGTTCCAATAAATCATGCGCTTATTGCGGTGACGCAATCAACCATACTACATGTGAAGTTGAGCATATAAACCCTATTTCTAGAGGCGGTTCTAATACAGTCGAAAACATTACATTTTCCTGTAAGGATTGTAATAGTTTTAAGTTTGATTCTACACCTGATGAAATGATTCAAAAGGCAATTCTAAAAATAGAACATCTTAACAAAATCATAAATTATTCCGAGAGACAATACCGAGCCAAGGGTTAGAAGTAATTCTTTCCAAGGTGTAACGACCAAGATAAACGAACCTTAGAGGTTTATGAAATCTGTACACTCAAGTGAGTGGAAGCGCACAACCCCAAACAGGTAAGGCTGAGGGTGAAGATATGGTCTCAACTTCTATAGCGATATAGAGCTGCAATAAGGATTTGCGGGGCAAGAGGTAACGTACTTGTTCGAAGGTGTTGGATGTCAAAAGGGAAAGTAATGGCTAAAAGTTCTTTGGCCCTTTAATAAGAAATTATTATCGAAAACCTGTTTAATTGCTGGAAACTCAAGTTAGGTTTCAGATAGGATACTACATGGTGACATAGTAGCGACCCCTTAAAATTCTGAAAATATTGACAATCAGCAGCGAATAAGCTACAAAGTAAGTAGCTTCACGTTCATCGATCATAGAAAGCAGATAAACTAGCAAAGATTAGTTTTGGTAAGCGAGTATAGTAGAACCTATTTATAGGAAGAAACAGCAGGAACCCTAACGTAGAGTGGCGAGGGTTATGATATGATCAGGCTACCCTGAGAAGGTGTAGGTGTTTAGCTAAGTTATTGATTTTATTAGCTTTACTGGAGGAACTCAAAAATCAGCTAGGCGACAGTTTACCTAAGTAACACTGGGTACTCATTGAGAAATCAATGATGAATAAACCTCTTTAACTGCTGGAAACCCAAGTTAAGTATTAAGTAGGATATTACACAGAAATGTAGTAACGACCCCTGAAAATCTTAATAATATTGGCAATCAGCATCGAAGCTTCTTTAAAAGAGAAGAACGATCAACGGTCATCGAAACCACACCTTTTTGGTGGAAGGGAGTAGAGTAGGTTAGCAAGTTAATGGCTAATCGAAACGGGAGGATGCTAAACAGGTGATGCTGTAGTATAAGATATGATCTACCCACACCGAGAGGTGTGTAAGTTATTATTTGGTTGAAGGTAATAACTGGCAACTTGGTTACGTAAGTTGTTGATTGCACTAAGGGTGCTGTGCAAATATTCACTAGGGCTTTAGGAATCACTGAAGCAGAACTATTCAAAATGATGGAAGCGGGTCAACTAGTTTCAGCAGAAGTACTACCAAAAGTGGCTAAAGAATTCCGAAAAGCTGCTACAGAAGGTGGAGCATATGCACTAGCCTTACAAGGATTACGTGTTAAAGAAGGTCAATTTATGACTGGAATGCAACGCGCTGGCAAAACTATTTTCAACTCAGGTTTTGAAGAAGGGTTATCTAACCTTTATGGAACATTATCTGAAATCTTTGAAAATTCAGAACCCCAACTTAAGAAATTAGGTAAAATATTTGGTGATGTGTTTAATGCTATTGCTACGGGGTTGAAAGTTTTAGAACCTGTTATGAAGTTTGCAATAGATAATTTCTACACACTACTTGGTGCCAAGGCAATACATACCTTGCTATCTTTCCAATCTATTTTACATAAAGCTAGTTGGTCTATGGCAGCATCTTGGGCTAGGGCTTTTGCACCTATTAGTTTAGCATTAGTTGCAATTGACGAGTTATACTCAATGATAGATGATACTAAAATAGGTCTTATAGAGAAAACTTATGGAAAACAAATAAACCTCTTAAAAGGTACAACCAGCGACTTTGTAGAAAAGGACGGTAAATTCTACGCTAAGGACTCAAGTTTTAAAGGGTTCAATGCTAAAAAATCGCCTTTATCTCCTGAAGAATTCGCTAAGCTGTCTAACAAAGGTAAGTCTGCTGAAATAGGAAGAATTCTAAATAGAGGTACTTCTTTTTCAGATGCTTTCCGTCCTGTAGAGGGAGCTGAGAACATGAAATACGGTGGTGTATCTGGTTTATGGAATAGTTCCGAAGGTAACGTAACAACTGTTACTAATAATATCGTAATAAACAACGGTCAAATGGATGAACTTAAACGTGCTTTGGCTGGTAAAGAGTCAGTAGCTACTCAAGCAAGAGGAAAATAATAAATGGCAAAGCAGAGTGTGTTTTATTTTATAGCTCCAGCGGTAGGCGATAAGGAATCTGCTTTGTACCGCTTGGCAGCTACCACCAATATAAGAATATCTCGTTCAGCAAGAGCAACCCGATCAAGGGTAGAATCTGGTAAAAGTTTAATGGATAATTACCACTTAGATAACTGGGATATTTCTTTTGATGGTGTTATTACTAATGTGGGTATTTACAAGGAAGGTAACACCTCTTTAGAAACCTCAGATTGGATAGGCCAAGTGGATTCCCTTAGAGAAGAAACTCCTATTCGACCTCTGACAGTAGTAGCTGATAATATTGTTATTGAGAATTGTGTTATTACTAATTTTTCAGCTAGTAAAAGCAAAGCAGAAGGTTTTGGAGGATGGAGAGTAGCCCTTTCTTTCCAAGATGTATCTTTTGTAAACAAGGCTTCACTAACACTAGTGCAGACCCCTGCTGAAAGTACTCAAGACGATACTGCGTCAAAAACTACAGGTAATAATCAAACCACTAAAGGGTTGACCGAATTAGATAAGAATACAGTGTTGGATGCAGGTATAGCTATAGGCTCTGTATTCTCAGGAAACACTTCTCCAGAGGAACCAACCCCATGATCCAAATAAAAATAACAGATTCCGCTTACCAAGAGAAACCCGTTACTCTGAATAAAACCTCTTTTTACATAAGGGTTACTTTCAATACATCAGATGACTCTTGGTACTTGGATATCTCTGATAAAGATGATAACGATATTGTAAATGGTATAAAACTTTTACCACAGCAATTCCTTACCAGAAAGTATTTATCCGTGGGTGATTATTTCTCTGGCGGGGCATTAATGGTTTACAATAACCAAAGTAGTAGTGAACTTATCGGAAGGGATAACTTTGGGACTGATAAACAATATCAACTAATATACTGGACAGCAGCAGAGGTGGAATTATATGACGCAGCTACTGGATAGACAATACCGTTTGGTTATAGGACTCCCTCCCGCAATTACCGATGTTTCACCAGATGATCTTTTAGAAGGTAATGTTTTTAAACAGGGAAAAGTTATTGGAAGTTTAGATCCTTCTATTTCAGTTGACTTTAGGACAGAAACCACCTTACGTGCAAGAGAGTTCAGGGAACTCCGTCTTATAGCCGATGTAACTTCTTCTGCAAAAGCGGGAGGTTCTAAAGGTGGTAATACTATTATTCAATTGTACAACTTGTCAGAAGATAGTCTTGCCACAGTAGAACAAGAGAATGCACAGGTGATCCTTGAAGCAGGGTATTATTCCGATTTTGAGAGTGAGGATAAGACACTCCCCTTGTTATTCACAGGACAAACCCGCCAAGTTAAAACTATTCAATCAGGTGAAGATAGAATAACTGTTATAGAATGCACCGCTGCTCAAAGTGTGAATGACACTGTTAAAATAAGTAAATACTTTGAGGGTGATGGTGTTTCTACTTCAGACGGGGCAAACAATGCTGCAACAGGAATTACCGCTTCCCCATCAGGAAACACCCTCGGAACAGTGATCGAATATCTAATAGGTATATATGGTGACAACGGAGTTCCTCTTGGTCAATATGTAGGTCGAGCCTCTGAGGAAGATAGAGTTGACTACGTACAATTATTATCCCCAGATGATATCCCTTTGGTGAATGGCTATAGTGTCACAGGATTCCTTCATCAAGCATTGGATAAAGTTACAGCACAATGTGGGTACATTTGGTACATTGCTAACGGAAGATTATTCATTCACCCAAGAGGCTACACCAAATCTGTTGAACAATTCACCTTGGATAATAATTTAATAAAATCTATTGAAGGTGTAAAGGATAACAAAAAGGATAAGATCACTGGTGTGACAATATCAACATTCTTAGATGCAAGGATGTCCATTGATAAAAGGATTGAAATCACTGAGGGTAAGTATGAAGGTGTTTACAAAATAATCCAAGCCACTCATAACCTAGATAATGAATTAGGTGCATGGGATACCGTGTTAACATGTCAAACCCTTGTTCAATAACTTGGGTTTCATCTTCCCTTGATAAATAATAAGAATAAGGTTATAATATATGGATACAGATAGTTTTAATCAAGCTATAATTTCCCACTTGGATAATTATGAAGCTCAGATGTATAGTTCCCTTCCAGCTAAAGTTATTAGCTATGATACTACTACCCAAAGAGTACTATGTCAACCTGTTATGTTTGAAGCATACACTTCTGGTGAATCACAAGAACACGCTTACATACAATGCCCTCTTATCCAAACGGGTAGTGGTGGTGGTGTTCTAACTTTTCCTGTTAATGTAAATGATGAAGTTTTGTTGGTTATGTCCTCTCGTAATTTTGATACTTGGTGGAATACTTCTAAAGCCCCTTCATTAAGCTCCACAGTGAGGTTTAACGATTATTCAGATGCAGTGGCTATACTAGGATTAAAAAGTAAAAACAACAGCGTCAACGCTTCCACAGAGAACGTAGAGTTACAATTCCGTGACCAACAAGGGGACCCTTTATCAAGTATTATACAACGACCTGATAAAAGTGTAGACATAACCTCGGAAAGCGGTAGTAGTGTTAAATTACTACCCGATGGTAACATAGAAATCACCACTGCTGCAACAATTAAGATTCAGAACAGCGGAGAAGAGTTGGTGAATTTGTTCAGTGAATGTTTAGAAGAAATATCTAAAATCACCACGAATACTATCTATGGTCCGAACACCCCAATCAACAACCTTCCTGCATTCACAGCACTTAAGTCAAGATTGGATACATTAAAAGGATAACAATTATGCCCATGGTGAAAGCTAACATAGTTGCAGCAGCGAAAGCAGCACTTGCACAAATAGATTACACAAACGGTGAAACGGATAACACAGAAGCTATTGAAGCCCTTGTTGGTGCAATTATAGATGAAATTACAGCCAATGCGGAAGTTACTGTCACAGGTGGAAGTAGTGCAGGGGTTTATAAAATAACATAAAGTTTAAGGTTGAACAATGGCAGATATAACATTAACCAGTTCACATGATCTTTTGGTAGAAGGAAAAGATATTAAACTCTTTGAAACTATTGAAGATGGTACAGTACAAGCTGTTAAAATAAGATTACAGAATTATCAAGGTAACTGGTTTTTAGATTTAAACAACGGGATACCTTATTACCAAGAGATCTTTGGTCGAAATGATACTAAAGATTTAGCAGATACTTACATTAAAACTGCAATCAAGAATACAGACAATATAACAAGCATAACAAATTATACAAGTGTTCTAGAAGGTACAACTTTAAAAGTTACCTTTTCAGCAAAGACTCTTGTTGGTGCAGATTTATCTAATGTGACATTAGAAGTTTAAGAGGAGGATACAATATGGCATTTGGAGTAACCGATGCTGGTTTCAAAGCTAAAAAGTTTGACGATATAAAAACAGAGGTTGCTGCAAACCTTAAAACCGAGTTAGGGATTGATATCACATCTCTCCCAGATAGTGTAGCAGAAGTTATCACCAATATTTATATTCTACCTCTTTCTCAAGCGTGGGCTAACACTCAAAGCTTGCAGAATATGTTTGACATAGATAAAGCCACTGGTGTATGGTTGGATAATCTTGTCGCACTAAGAGGTGTACAACGTTCAAATGGTACATATCCTTTCGGTGATATTTATGTAACAGCTTCTGCACCAGTCAATATCCTTGCAGGTAGTGTTTGGTCAGATTCGGACGGAAACACTTTCACTAATGAATCGAATATTAACATAAGTGAAGACCTTGCTACAACAGTTGTTTATAATTTATCAGATAATATCCCTGTTTCTGCACAATTTGTAGTTACCATTGATGGGATAAATTACCTATCTTCTGATACATTGAATATCCCTAATAGTGAGAAGTTAGAAAGTTTAAAATCTGCTATTGAAACAGATCGTCCTGATTTATTAGTGACTCCTTTTACGGAAAGTGTTATCATCGCTTCTGTAGAAGATACATTACAATTTTCAATATCTACTGGACAATATTTAGAGTTAGGTACGATTATTGGATATGGTCAGATTACATCAGATGTACTTTCTACTCAATCATATTCAGAAAACACTGTAATCAATGCTCCTACTTACACAGCTATCCAGTCTATAAATAACCCTCGTCCTATCCAAGGAGGTAGTGGTAGGGAAGATGATGAAACCCTAAGGTTAAGATATAAAGCCACTGAACGTTCTGGTAAAGGTACTGTGGAGGCAATCAGGTCAGCTTTATTAAGTTTATCTGGTGTTACAAATGCAATAGTTTTAGAAAATGACTCAAGTGAATACGATGCTGAAAATGATATCTCACCAAACTCATTCAAATGCGTTGTAAAAGGCGGAGGTTCTCAGGCAATAGTGGATACCATTTGGTTAACTAAACCCGCTGGGATACGTTCTGATGGTGATTCTAAAGGTATTATCACTGATAGTCAAGGTATCCAACATTCAATATCATATTCAAGGGTTAAAGACAAGTATATTCATGTTAATATATTCTACACCAAGTATGATGAAGAAGAATTCCCTGAAGATGGTGAAACTTCTATAGCTAACACTGTGTTATCTTTTGGTGAAGGTTTAAACGTTGGAGAAGATGTTATTCAACAACGTATAATGAGTGCTATTTTCCAAAATATAACAGGGTTGCAGGAAGTGGATGTTCTTATAGGAGCAACAGATAGTCCTACAGATTCAACACCTTTGTTAGTAGCTTCTCCTCCGATTGGTATAAGTATTTTAGAAGAAGCATCCTTTTCATTAGATAGGATTTCAGTTTTCGAGAGGTAATATGAGTGTAATCAAAGAAAGAAATTATGAAGAGTACACCGACCTCTTACCTATACAGTATGAAAACAGTGATAAATTAAGAGAATTTTTAAGAATATACTTAGAGTCTGTAGAAGATTTAAACGTTGAACAATTATCTTTATCAGCAATAAATACAGACTTTAAAACTGCTACAGGTTACCAACTAGATCTTATTGGTAAATTGATTGGTGCTGAACGTAAAGGCAGAACAGACTCAGATTACCGAAATTATATACTTTTTAAAATAAGTGTTAATATTGGAAGTGGTACACCTGAGGATGTGATCAATTATCTATCAATAGCTACCAACGCCACAAAAGTGAGGTACTTTGAACATTACCCTGCTTGTACAGTGTTGGAAACCAATGGAGAAACAATTCCAACAGCGATACCCTCCACTTTAGACAATGTTACTCCTGCTGGTGTTCGTACTGGCGGTATAATGGTATTGATTGATAACTATGGATTTCGTCCCATAGAATTATCCACTGCTTATGATAACGAATACACTTATTCCCCGAATGCCACAATAGAAGATATTGATACAGGTAGTGTGGACGCTGAATGTGGAGGGACTTTTATTGAGTGTGCCCTACCTACCCCTTTCACAGGATTATCTCTAGGAGAGACAGGGGCGGAACTTGGGACAATGGAATTAAAATCTTTTGAAGGAGAAAAAGCCTTTGCGTTATTTAGTGTAAATTCTCTATTAGGGCAAGGTATTTACCCAGAATTATCTGATATTTATGATGAAAACTATAATGTATTAGATTTAGATAATCTAAGAGGTAAAAGAGCAGAATTATTGACGGACAGGGATCAATCTTCTTTCTAGGAGATCGTTTTAATAAAATAATAACAATTATAATAAATTTAAGGAACACTAGAACATGACTATTGTAGCAAGTAATTTATATTCAGGAAGGGTGGTCACTGGTGATAGTGGCTATCCTTTAGGCAAGGCACAGGATATTGTAAACGGGGAGAAAGGCACAGGGACACCACTTCGTGCAAGTTGGGTTAATGATCAATGGGGGTTTTTGCAGGCATTATTAGATGCTGCGGATATTATTCCTTCTGGAACACCTGATCAAGTTGGACAAAGTGATTATTTGAATGCTGTGATCGCTATTTCGGAAAAGGGTAACCTCAATTCTATAAAGGATTTGGGAAGTATTAATAATCCTAAAGATGGGCAAAGAGTTTCTATAAATGGATTCTATGCTGATACTGTGGTTGGTGGTGGGGATTTTGTTTACCAACCACTAAGGGATCGTAGTGACCACAACGGTGGTACGGTGATTTCTCCTGCTGCTGTTGCAGCGTGGGATGGTACACAAGGGGATTTGGCAACGTTGTTGGATTGGAGTGGAGCTGGTACTGGTTGTTGGGTAAGGGATATTAAGGAAGGTAGGTACAATCCTTACCTTTTCGGAGCCTTAGCTGACGGTGTTAGTGAAGATTGGTTTCCTTACCAGTATTCTATAGATGCAGCTAAAGTTGCTGGCAAGGCTTGGGAGCTTATCCCCACGGATGCCTATTACAGAGTAACGGGTCCTATATTTCTACGTTCAGGGTTGACGTACTATTTTAACCACGTGGCCACTAAAAATGATAGACCTTTCCCTCCTCCAACATTTGGAGACTCCTTCGTGGTTATGCCGGGGGCATTCGATAACGTTCTGTACAACGATCTCTCATATGACACTGCGTTGCAAGTGACCGCAGGTACTAACACGGTTGACCTAGGACAGTCCGCTGACGATTATACAATAGGTCAGACTATAATAATACGTGATACAGAAAGTATAGCAATAGGTTTACCTACACCATCTGATTTCATGAGATTTAATGTAATAGAAGGTATTTCTGGAGGTGTTCTAAGTTTAAGATACGAGCACGATAAGTCTGTGACAGGGGTGTCGGTGGCAAAAACCGATGACGAGTTGGATTTCTACCAACTAGCTACAGGTGTACGTCAGAAATGTTACGTACTTCGTGACGCAGATATACACGATCTGGTTGTTGAGTCTGAACATTTTTGGACAGCATCTACTGCCACTTTAAATTGTAATTTCTATAACACAAAAGTAAAATCTACTGCCTTATGGTACGGGAATAGTTTCCAAAGAACACAAGTATCAGGTTTAAAAGGTGAGTATAGTAGACAACTTATTGAAATAGCCTCTAATAGTTTCAATAGTGACATAAAGGATGTTACAGCGGATAGATTCGGTGACGACAATACCTCTATAAATCTAGTACTGTTCTCTGAAAACTCAGAGAACTGTAATGTCAAAGGTTTAAAAACAGTAGCTAATTCTTTCGACAGATTCACTCCAGTAGTAGCGTTCACAAATTCGTTCAATTGTAAAATAATAGAGGGGGTGATGTACTTAAAAGGTGCTCGGGGCACTCTTGTGTCTTTTTCCGAGGCAGTATCAGGAGGTTCGAGAGGTAACGTAGTGTCGGGAGTGGACTTCCACAGTACGAACCCAGCTTACCTATTCGATATGATAGAAAACGGTACGTCGGTTATAGAAGCACCTAAATTAGAGAATTGTAATTTCTATGGAGGAGTTACATCTTCTGGGGTGTTAGCAAGGATAGGTCTAAACGGGTATAAGATATCAAGCAATAAATTTGAGCAAACAGAGAAAGCGTCTATTTTTGGTAGCGCTAATAACGGTTTCGTGAGTTTAAACACTATCCCTAGTGGGTTCGTAGCTAGTAGCGGGACATTAGAGGCTTTCTACAGAAAGAACACAGTGGTAGGGAATAGATCCATAAGAAAGAACAACATAGAAGCTGCCCTGATCCGTAGTGAAGGAAGGAAGTTAGTAACCACAACAACCCTAGGATCTCTTGTAGCCGTCGCGCAGGTATCTGCACCCTCTTTCAGCCTCTCAAATACCGCAACTCTCACGGTAGATATCACTGGGCAAACTTTCGGTACGGGGGGTATAAAGTATCTGACACTAACTTTTGCGGGAGTAGAGTTAGGTAGGTTAGAGACAACTATAGGAGATCAAACTCCCTTCAACCTACATACCACTATTAAAGTCGTAGTAGGGGAGTTGTTCTCGACAACCACAATAGTAAGCTCATCTGGAACTAGTATCGAAAGAATAAGTAGTGGGGGTTTTGATTTTGATTCAACGGACTACAATTTAGAGATCGCAGCGTGGGTCGACACAGCAGGAGACACTATATCTGTAGATTCTTACGCTGTTTCCCTAGAAGGAGACCAATACTAATAATTGATACCAGTAATTTATTTACTACTTAACCACCACCCACATAAATCTAGCTGGATAATTTTCCTTCCAGCTAGATTTATAAATATAATCATAAGTGAATCCATCTTTTACAAGGACAGCATGATACCTATAAGAAGTTTTATCATTTAAAATGACATACCACACTTCACCACCGATTTGCTTTTGTAAAGTGAATGCAAAATCCTCACAATCACCATAAAATTTATCATCAATATTTTCATAAATACGTCTCTCATCTTCAATATCAGATTCATATACGAAATTAGAAATAGCTTTTCGGTAAATTTGGTTATCCTTTTGTGAAGTAGTGTTGCAGCCACAAAAAGCCAATACTGATATAAGTAGTATTAAAATTTTCATATGGGTGTCCTCCTGTTTAAATGTTGATTAAATTATAGACAAAGGATTTCTTTTGTAAAGGGGATTATTGGTGTGAATGTGGATTATTTTTAATCAGGTAATAAAAAGCCCCAAGAGACGATTAAGTTTCTTGGGGCTTTCTTATGTGTAATGGGGCAGTTTTAAGCTAAGTATTTTTATCTTCTATGTAAAGTTTCCTGTATTCAGGGTATCCCTTAACTTTAATCATCTCATGTTCTTTGGTATGGCAGGATTTACACAGCCAGAATACATCCAAAACATTACATTTTTCATAAGACCAATGATGACCTTCTACTTTAATAGTGTTACAACATTGGCAATGACTATCCTTGATTATTTTACCATCTCGTATAGCATTACTTAGTTGAGTTTGTGCGTACTTTTTATCAGAGTTTCTATCCCAATAAGCGTATAAGTTTTTTATCCTCTTATCGCTATTATTATATCTCCTGTCAGTAGCTTTACCTTTCTCAGTTTTACGGTAAAGTTGTTGCTCTTTCTTTCGGCAAGGTTTACATAAATTAGCCCTACCATCCTTGCTCCTACTGTTTCTGTAAAACATTTCTAAACTGAGATAATTTTTGCACTTTCTACATTCCTTCATAACACCTCACTTAAAAGAAGAAAACCCTCTGATAAGAGGGTTAAGTTATTGATTTACCTCAAAAAGGTACATCATCTTGGAAGTCGAAATCATCTTCCGCAGGAGTAAAACTTTCCTCAACAGGTTCTTCCACAACTTTATCCTTTTGCTGAACAACACCTGATTCTTGCTGAACACTACTTTGTTCCACCACTTCCGTTCCAGCAACAGGAACCTTGTCACCATTCTTATCCACCTTCGGAGCACGATCCCCTAAAGCTTTACAAAGGTCACTATCTTTCCAATTACAACCTAACCAGAAGTCAGGATTCTTTGTTGCATTTGGTTGGAACGCTTTTGCACGAGGTAACACTGCCATCAACTCTTTCTTGTGTGCAACCATATCCAATACTTCATCAGAATAATTACCACCATTAAGAGTAACACCTACAAAAGGTTCATTACTTTCTGGAATTTGCTGTTCCACTGTAATAGTGTTATCACCTGCTTCAATTTCCGTGATTTCAGAATAGTTCTTGATTTCTGCATCATAGTAAGATTTACCATTGTAAGTATTCTTTGTGATGTACACATCGAAGAAACAATGACCACCTGCTAATTTACCAAAATCATAATTACTACTTTCAAACTCATCTGCAACATTCATCGCAGTGGCAATCTTGTAGATAGGATTATTTGGACTAACTTTACCAGTACGGAAATTAGGTGCAAATCGTAACTGTTTTGCAAAACCCTCTAAACCCATATTACTATTCTTAAAGTACCCATTATAGCTTACACGTAAAGGCTTCTGACCAAGACTATGTAAAGCCTCAATTGGGTGTTTAGTCCAATCCACGATAATCTTAGGGAAATCAAAGTAGAATGCAAACTCTTGCGTAGGACGCTCAGGTTTAAATTGCATACGTTTACCATCAACTGTTTTGAAATAGTTATCAGGATACTTTGCAATATGTTCCTCTTCCGTAATCTCACCTTTCCACTCATAAGAAGAATCAGGTTGAGGCTGTAAACCACAATCCACTAACATTGCAAGCTTGCCTACAAGTTTCTTCTTCTTATAAAAGCGCCCTTCTACAATATCACCTTGCTTATTTTTATGAGGTTGTTCCTTGCCATCAAGTAAGCTGTAGTAATAATCGTTCCATTCTTTCCATTGATCATCCGATACTGCAGAACCGCCGCCAGTGCCACCAGAAGAAGCTGTCTCAGGGGTAAATGAAAATGTCATAAATATGTATTCCTTATTAAAAATGTCCAATTGGCCTAAAATGTTTTATTAATTGGCGAAAATGCCGTTTGATTTAAAAGGTTCTCTCCTTGCCACCCTCGTAGCTTTTTGGGAATATTGCATTCCGTTAAGGTGCTTGTTTATTCTATATTGTTACATTGTAACATAATCGGGGTTGTTGTCAATAGGTATTATTTACTAGGTTTGCTAAGTAGTAAGCTGATACTACCTGCACTGAACACTAGAACTCCTGTTAATATAGATGTGGATGTTATCCCAGTGTAACTCGCCAACATAAGTCCCGCCCCCACTGTCATAAGCAACCCAGAAATTACTTTATCTTCTTTCATAATAATCCCCCTATCGTACAAAGTGTTTGTAAGCGTCTGTGACAACACCAATCTTAGCAGCATAAGCCAATGTATCCTGCAACTCTTTAATAAGCTGAGACACTTCCTTTAGGCGCTTATCCTTCTCCACAGAGGTGATACCTTTGCACAAAGTTTCAATTTCAAGAATAATATCCTCGTGCCGCTGTTGTTCTTTCCAATTCATAGCAGGGTGATCCTCTTCTAAAGTTATATTATATTGTTTAATTGGTGCATCTGCATCAGTGTAGTTTTTGATACAAGATTTACACTTTTGCTGACATTGATCCTTTTTACACATGTTATTCTCCTTCTTCTTCATCATTAATTTCAGTTTTGAACACAACAGGCATACATACCCCTTTGGTTTGTGCATAAGCAATTGCGTACAATCGTGTCACTCCATCTTCGATACGAGCTTCATCACAGTTTATCACAATTGGTTTCTTAGGCCAAGAGGTTTTTGCACCAGAAGTGGAATATTGATGAGCAAGAATACTTGCAGAACGACCCTTTTCTAAAGGAGGAACTTCATGTTCACAATTGTGTAACAACCAGTGTGCAAGTCCTCTATTTATGGCAAACACTTCATGACCAGTAGTGTTATCAATTGAATGAAAGTGTCCATCTGCAATAGCTAATAAGCTTGTGCGGGATGCTTGTGGTAAGTTGGTAAATTTGCCAAAGTGTTGTGAAATATTCATATTAGGTTTCCTTTTTAAAATTATATTCCCCGTTGGAATAAGGTAATATTAGCACAACGGGATACAGAGTCAACAAAAGTTTTAATATTTATTTAGAAGGGTGATTACGTTTTTCGTCACGTTCAACCATCTCCCAATTGTAATCTAATTTGTGATTGTGGGCATTACCTTTTAGATTGTATTTATGATTGCTAAAACTAATCTTCACAAAAGTCCTCAACCTCTTACACTCAATAGGATTAACTCTGTGGATAGAGGATTGATCCATTCTAAGAAGGTGCTTACAATCATACGTGGTGAATGAACACTTTTCATCAATAAGAGTATTCATTTCTTCCATAGATTTATGATGGCAATGGGATAATTTCATTTCCAAAGGGAAGAACTCTGTTGGATGAGAGTCATACCATATGTAATTGATATCATCTGTACCAAAACCATCACAATGCCACCCAGAGCGATTACCACTTCCATAAACACGTTTTACAGTGAGGTAAACATATTTCCAATGGTTACCTTTGTATAAGGATTCTTTTATTGAAGCTAGAGTTATCAACTTGGAACACCATTGTAAATTATCTGGTAAAACATGAGATACTTTTTGCATAGGTAGTCTTACTGGAAGGTATTGGACAAAACACATTTCAGCATCGGATACATCTATGTCAACAAGTCCTAAATCTTCTGGTAGGTCTCCGTACACTTCTAGGAAGTTATCCATCAATTTTCTCCTGAACCTTTTTCCAATCGAAATCATTTACCACAGGGATTGACTTCTTAGGGGTATATGAGTTCTTTTCGAATACATACATCATAAGCTCCATTTGAACAAAGATGGCACCACATCCAAGGTAACTATATTCTGAGATATTATCTGGCATTTCTCCTCCTGTTTTGAACAAAGAGAATTCTCTATCCACAAGAGGTGCTTCTGTGTCAACAATAGCCCACATCCACAAAGCACCATCTAACCCATCAATACGTATAATGTTTGCACCTTCTGGCATAGATACTACAGGGCGTTCCATAAAAGGTAATTGGTATTTGTAAATAGCTTTCATAATTATTCCTCCACTTCCTCAAAACATCCCCATATGTAAGGGATTCCACTTTTAAACATGGTAGGACAGCCACCCAAGCGGATAAATTCTTCTCCTAATATGAGAATCCCTTTCCTCTTAGGACATTGGTATACACCTTCTACAGGAGTGTCCCATTGGAAAGATTCTTTATCAATTCCGCAATATGTGCCTGCATCCGTGGAAGGTGGTGGTGTTAGTTTGAATTTCATGATACTTCTCCAATAGTTAATTTTAAAAGTTGTTCATTTGTTTACAAGGTTATCTTAGCAAAATAGAATATTTTGTCAAGGGTTAGTTTTGGATTAAATTATTCTCCCTTAACTCAAGGTTCATTGTGCGAGGTGAAACCCATTCATGAAAGTGGTCACCTTTTCCTCTAGTGGATTGTACCTTTAGCACCCCATTGGACATCATTGCTATAAAGGATATCCACCTTTTACCAGAGTATTTCCATTTGTGATAAGTGATCACCTTTTGTGCTAAGGGTGTGTTCCTTTTGAGTAGGAATAGTGTTTTCATGAAAAGTTTCTCCATTTGTTTCGATAGGAGATATATTAGGGGAAAGGTGGGATGGTGTCAAGGGGAAATTTGAAATAAAGTGGAATTAATTTAGGGAGGGGGGTGCCCTCGTTGGAGGGCTTTTTGGTTGGGTTATTGTTTACCTATAGTTTCATAGTACACATCTATAGGATCTGTAACTGTTGTTCTAGATCTTTTGTTAACTATAGAGGATAATGTAGTTCTTGGCACACCAAATTCTCTGGCTGTTTCTCCAACCTTACCTGTGTCTTTATATCTTCTATACATATCCGCTATATACTCGTCAGAGTGCTTTGTAGTGGTATTTAGTTCACTACGGTTGCGCATCTGTCCGTTTTTATGAGCGTCTGTTATATTATGTTTTTCTGTACACCATTCTAAATGTTCTACTCTATTATCAAACTTACCTAGACCTGTAGTTTTGTGATTAACCTGCGGTTTGTTGTCGGGGTTAGGTAAGAAGGCACTTGCTATCAACCTGTGCAGGTAGAAGTTTTTTATGGCACTGTTATAATTTAAAGCTACTTTCTTATAACCGTTGCCATTATCTGTTATACGGAAAACTTTAGGAGGGTACATAAAATTTGTAGCACCTCGTAACTTCCCTGTATGTCTACATCTACCATAATTACTTACCTGATATATCGTACTGTCACAAACAAAATAAGTATTAATTGTAATGCTATCAACCCACACTTCATTAGGTAATTCTAACATATACTGGTACTTATTTAAGTCAGTCCAATCTATTTCTTCGTACTTCATAAAAGCCCCTTTATCAATGGCAACTTGCGTAATCTGATCCAACAGCATAACCACCTGCAAAATCACATATAATCTTAGGTGTACCCCCTGCAGGATATAAGTGTAAATTATCTTTATACCATTTATTTAATTCCACACCAGCTTGAGTATAAGCTTCACAAGCCATTTTACCTACTTCAACACCCATACCTTTATCTACTTCTAATAATACTTCATCCACCTACTTATGAGACTCGCTACATCTCCTGTTATTTCTAACAGAGTCGGACTATATAATCATCTTACCTAAGATGCTCCATTTTCGAATTCGCTTGAACCCTACTCTACTCACTGTATATGGTATCTTCCATTGATACATACGCTTTCGATAGTCTCTGAACCTACTGCAAACACAGTGTGGCTTCTGATCACCTTCTACAAACATATTAAACTTATCTCACGATAATATTAACACACCTAGTTAAGGTTTCCAGTAATTAACGGAGTTATTCGACTAACCTTACGATTAGAAGGCACAATATTTATGCATATCAAGTATTTTATTAACGCTTTTTCCCCAATAACCTTTTTCTATAAACATCTGTTTCATTATTTCAACTGCTTTCTTTTGAACCACTCCTTCTAGCGACTGGATCAGGTAGTTGGTGGATTTATGTACACCTCCACAATAAACCCAATAACCAAATCCTGTTGGGATATAAAAACCTTTACCTCTTTTATACTTTTCCCTACATACTTCTAGAAATTTTATTACCTCAGATAAACCCATATTATCCAAGAAAGCTTGTAGTTTATTTTTGGCTTCTGGAACTTCAAAACCCCCCATTAATGCTAATTTAGCAGGACCACAACCGAATAGTGAGGCAAAACTCAAACCTTTAGATTTTTTACGTTTAAGAACAATATCATGTATTAAATCTGGGTTTTGTGTTCTTACTGCCTCTTCCCATTCTTCTTTTGTTACTAAGTTGAAGTATCTTGAGTTAACACAGTGAGCACTAGATCCATGATAAATAGGTTCACCTTTTTCATCATTTTCAAACTCAACCCCTGTTGCTACTGCCTCATAATAATCGGTATTATTGGTAACAAAAGCACAGATGGAAAGCTGACTTGATTTTTGGTCAATACCTACAAGTTCTTTACCTTCATCAGCAACAACACATTGACGCATTTCCTTACCAAAAACAGCACCATCTGCGGGCAAATTTACTATAATTCTATGCGATGCGCGACCCGTTGCAGTGTTAAAGTTGTTCACCCCAGCACCAACTCTACCATCTTCTCTAACATAAGACAAAAGTCCTTTGTTTTCTGGCTCCTTATAATTCTCAAGATAGCGCCTTCTATGTACCAAAGTGTTATACTTACCTACATTCTTACCATCTTCTGATTCTAACTGGTCATACTCTTTTTCACCAAACTTAGGAGATGTTACTAAGGCATCTCCTTTTTTAATTTTCATCACCATTTGATGGTCTGGTCTAGCTTTAGGGGGATATCGTACCTCAGTATCAAAATCAGCTTTTATGATCTGACCGTCACCATCCTTTTTAAGATTCCACTCTTCCGCAAACCTGATACCTTCCTTAATAAGATACCCTTTAACCACTTCATGTTGAGTTAAGGAGCTTTCTACAAATTTAATTTTAGTATGAGCACCTGCAATAATATCTGTATCTTCTGGATCTACTTCAAAATAGTCACAAGTGTTTTTATTTAAAAGTTTAGTTTCTTCAATGTTTTTCTCGATTTCCCACTCTTTTACGAAGTCTGATAACTCTTTTACTTTTGCAGCATCTCCTTTGGGGTGTTGAGATTTAATCCATTTAGTTAAGTCATTCTTTTTAGTGAACTTAGGGCTATACCCATAGGAAATATTAAAACCTGAGTATTGATTAACTTTTTTAACAGTATGAAAATTGGTTGTAGGTTTGTAATAAGGTTTAACTGGTTGAGAAACCATTTCCCCATCTTTCTTAACCATTTCCATAGCATCTTTCATACTAGAAGTGTCGTAACCAAATAAACCAGCCATTTCTACACGAGATACTTTACCTCCAGAAACTTTTATAGTAGGAGGTAGCTTAGGTGTAATATCTCTTGCCAATTCTTCTGTTGTTTTATCTAAATATTCTACACATTTTTTAATGTGAGGCACATCAACCTTTGCACCATATTGTTCTTGTTCGTGACATGTTTTTGTATACTGCACCTCCATAGTGTAAGCATCTTCCATACAAATACCTAATTTACTTTTTAACATCTCTCTTTCTTTCTTGAGATAATTGTATGCAAATTTTTGAGTTTTTGTATCTATGATACAACGATGTAACATGAAAGCATTCATTATACTAAAGTCTTCAACTTCTGGCTTCTTATTGCCTTCCATCAAAGAGTAGTTTAACAAACCATGCGGAGATTTAGCACCTTTACGCTGAGGTCTATCAAAATACTGTATTTTACTTTGTATAAAGGTATCTACCCACACATCATCTTCAATTGTGCATTTAGGCCAGATCTTTTCAACCAAAGGCTTATCGTATGTGAAGCAGTTGTGTACCGAAAGTTTACTACCGTTCTTACCTGCCAAGTACCAAAATCTAACCCCATCTAAAAGAGTCCCTGTCCGTGGAGGTATGATATGTTTCTCTCCTTGGTCAAAAACTTCTGCATTATCAAACTCAGGGTAATCATGAAATATAAATACTTCATCTGTTTCATCATCCCTTGATACTAAACACCAAACATCTTTGTCTGATTTTATAACATCTAGAAAACCACGACCCTCTATGTCAGAGTGAAGTACTCTGTCTGTATACTTACTTTTATCTTTTAAAAACTCTGCTTGCATTATTTCTCCTATAAATTCATTAGAGTTAACTTAAAAAGGTGATATTAAATCTTAACACCACCACCAACATCAATTTCCCAATCGGGTTCTACAGGTTTTTCCTTAGGTTTTGACATCTTAAAACCATTGTTACCACTAGAAACCCCATCCCAACCACGGCCACCTTCTTCCCAATATGCTCTATCAAAACTACTAAGAGTTAAATCATAACCTACTGGAAGTTTTTCAGGATTCTCTTTGAAAAACAGATCTCTGTCGTAAGATTTTCTGGTATCAGGATCATACAACCAAGGTACTGTATCGCCTGTAGATCCTTGTCTCATTTTAGCTACAGTCACATAAGTAGTGTTCTTTTCAATCCAATCTTCTTCTGGGGCCTCTTTATTACGATTAATAATAATATTACCAGCTGCCTTTTGTACAAAAATTGAACTACCAAGTGCATCATACTCAGTTGCTTTCACAGGAACACCATTCGAAGATGCAGCTAACTTTCTAGTATGCAGCACATTGATAATGGTCACACCACTCTTAACGAAGTTACTCTGCCAATTCAAATGTTTAGCTTGTTCTTCATTATTAGTTACTCGTAGTAGATCCGTAAGAACATCAATCACTATCAAAGTTACTCCGTATTTATTACGCAAAGTTTCACATAGTTTTTCTAAAGAAGCTACAGTACCTTTCCTATCATCTACTACGTAAAACCTACTTTCTCCATACTCATCTATGAATAACTCATTAGCTTTATCCACTACTGTAGGTGAATCTAAGTAATCTATAACATTATCTGCCTCCTCCCAATACAAATTCTTCTCTAAATGTAAAGAAAGAATATCTACCCCATACTCCCCTTTGGTCGCTTCTAAGGAAATAACCGCACACTTCTCTGTAGGTAAGAATGCAAAGTGATGAACCATTGCATTAACGTGAGTACTCTTACCACAACTAGTAATTCCTATAAGGTTGTATAAACGATTTTTTATCAATCCTGCGCCTTTTGTCATACCTTGTAAACCACTCATGTACTCAGGGAGAGGTATTCTATCTAACTTTAGGGCATCTTTTATGTAAGGCATAAGGCCACTTGAAGCGAAAATACCACTATCTTCATAGTCCTTTGCCGCGAAAAAATCGGATATAAATTGTTTAGAGTAATCTTTTCCTTCAGGATTATTAATGTAAGAGTTAGGATCTTTTCTAGACCATTTTATCACTCTCAATTTTTCCTTTGGCAGAATTGAGCAGATATCCTCCATAGCAGCTAAACCCGCTTCATCATTATCCAAACCTACATAAATATTTTCAGCAGAACATATAAAATCATAGTTGTTTCTAATTTGGTTTACTACGCTACCTTCTCCTGTAGTACCAGATACAACAGGCATGTAGTCATATTCATCTTCATATATACCTTTCTTTTTTGATTTAATCCTTTGGTTCTCTACCCACATCTGATAAGCAGATACTTTATCAAGCTCTCCTCCGACTAAAAGAATGTCTCGGAAATTCTTATCCTTAAATTTAACTTGACCACTTAAATCCGATTTTACTCCAGTTAAACCCTTATTATCGTATCCGAAATTTTTAGGAAAATGTCTGCTTTTATAACCTGTAAGCTTACCATCTCTAGTTTCAGGATACCACTCTGCCACAGGTTTTCCTTTATCTACTTTTATTGCGTGACCAAAGAATTTTCTAAACTCATCCTTTATTCCTCTGTAACCCATCCCTTCATATCCGTAAGAAATAACTTCTTTTATTTCTTCTTTTGTTATAGTAGCTTTTTTATCTTTCCTCTCAAACTTCTTCTTCTCTACTACAACACCTTCTTTAGATAATCCTAAGTCTTCTGATAGAGAACATAATGATAATTGTTTATTCTGTACAGCTTGGTTGCAACTAAAACAAAACCCTGAGTAACTAACACTTCCTTCAGGTAAATCTTGCTCATACAAAGCCAAGGCATTACTACTAGAACAGTCCTTATAAGAAGTTCCGTCAGGTCTTTTAACACCTTTATCTTTCAACTCAGAAGCAACACAATACTCATGCTTTATGAAAAAACTATCTTCAGTCATCATTACTCCTCTACTAAATATTTGTTATTAACCCAATCCCATTCAGGACATTTATAGTTTCTCAATATAGCTATTATATCTGGTACGACCAAACCTTCCCATTCATTAGCTAATTTTAAACCTGCTTTAATCTTCTCTAATTTATAAATTTCATAACCCTCTTTCGGACAAGTAAACAAACCTAAGTATTTATTACTCTTGTGACCACTTTTTATAGAAACTTGGTATTTATTATTTTTAGCCTTCCAACTTACCCCTGAAGGTAATTTAGTATCCCTAGAATCAGTGTTGTTGTTTGTAAAAGAGTTAATACTCTCTGGTACAAGTCTACAGTTTTCAGGTGAGTATTCTTTAGCCATAGGATTAAGTATATCCTTATCTAATTGATAACCTTTCTGATAAAAACCATTGTTCATCTGAATTTCATACCATTTATGAAAATTATAGAAATTATGCCACTCCTCACAAACATTACAGTTTAGGTAAGACTTATCTTTTAATGTAGGATTATAACACCTTTTAATCATTTTATCCCATAGACTAAAGATGTGTGGGTTTGCTTTGAAATCCTTTCTAAGATATCCCATATAACCAATTTCTGATACAGACCTTTCAAAAGGGTAATCAATACACCCATCTTTTACATAGTATTTTGCTACGTATCTTTCATAACCTTCAGGACATAAATCATCGGGTTCAAATTTTATAAGAACCTTTTTAGCTGATATATATTCTTTTATCTTGTATTTAAAACCTCTATTGGTGGTATAATCAGAACCTACTTTTAATTTAGTGCAATTTCTGCATCTGGCTTTCTCTGGGTCAATCGTAACATCTTTAAGTTGACTATTAAAGACTTCACGTTCAATACCACAATGAATGCACTTACAAAAATGAATTTTACCCTTCAATTTCTTAAGTATTTTCCAATTATTTACCACCCCTCCAATAAATAAACCATCATCACCCAAACCACTTCTCCCCAAATTTAATCACTCTTCCTCAAAATGTTACACCTCTTCCAAAACAATACCCAACCTTTCACACAAAGTGAATAACTCTTCCAAAGTAAATCCCTCATACAAATAATATGAATGTTCTGCTAAGTGGTGATAATCCTCACCGCTTTCTTCCGCTTTGTGTACAATGATCACATCCACATAAAGATTCCATAAGCTAGAAGCACTTCCATTCTGCAACCAACCTTCCGCATTATAACATTCAAAAGGATGACCTCCATCCCACCATGAATCATCTGTGTAATTGTATACTGTTTTATGCATTAGTCCTCCTTAAATATTCAGATTCCAAAATGTTTTAGTGGCACCTTCGTAACCTTCTGGAAAAATCCCTGTTAGTTTAGGGTCATTATCGGCAGAAGTTGTCATGGACACTATCTTACCACAATCAGAACACTTTTTCTCAAAATGGTAATAGTAATCAAAAATATTTTTTCTTAAGGAGTATTTAGGAATCTCAAAATGTTCATGTTGACAATCATTACTTCTCCTAAAAACTTTTAAACCTTCCTTCTCATAAGCTTTCACTGCTTGTAGGAGGTTCTTAAAACGTTTCTTAACCTCATCTTCTGAATCGTAAAAACCATCACAACACTTATCAACTTCCCCAGTTAAACAAATATTACCAAAAACAAATTCCCCTTCTTCATGGGGTAAAGTTTTAATCCTAACACCACCTCTTTCAAATGTGTATTTACTCACCTACCATCCTCCTCTATCTCACCATGAATCATCTGTGTAATTGTACACTTTCATAAATGTTTCCTAAAACACACTTCCACAACTTCACACTCTCCAAACAACCTTTCCACAATAGTATCTTTAGCACATTGCCACCTATTACCAATTACAACCATTTCTGCTGTAATTACTTCTGGTAAATGTTGTTCACTTGGTACACTGTCTGTTTCGAAGATAGTTCTTCCTGTTAAAGCTGCTAAATAACTTTTACAAGAGTTACTATCTCCGTAGAATATGTGGACAGGCCTTTTGTCAAGTTTACCCTTTCAAACTTCCGAGAAACACTCCATGTTAACATTATAACCCCCACTAGGATAGTAACCACAACCTCCTACAGAAGAGAAAGTGAACACCTCAGTGGTGAAATCATCTTCATAATTCTTCTCTAACAAATCCTCAGATACCTCAATAAGAATACCATCTTTACAAGTGTGGGTCTTACCTGCAAAAGTATCCACATTGTTCCAAGTGTATTCCCCGAAAGAAGCTGTACACCAACCACTACCACACTCCCCTTGGTATTCTTGTAAAGTTAATTCTACCTTATCACCAGAAGAATCTTCCACTAACAATAACACATGACGGGTCATCTCTGTATCCTTATAATCGAAATCACAATTATGACCAGAAACTTCTTGACCAATGTATAACTCTTCTCGTAAACCTACAACTTTATAACTCATACCTTTCTCCTTTATTTGAATGTTTAATTATATTACCACCTCTCCCGTAAAGTGTCAAACACCTTCTGGCAAAAGTATCCCTTCCTCAATCAGGATCTTGTTCAAACGGTCAATCTCTTTCAAAGCAGCATCCCATTCAGCCAAAGCATCCTTGACAAAATGTTCAATACTACTCTGTGGAAATTCATCAAATGTTGTCTCGTGTAATATTCTTAAATTGTTGTGCCCTGTGCTCATAATATCACTCATGCATCACCTCCAATCAACATAGCCGCACGATGAATCCTTTTCAGGTAAATGTCTGCAGCTCTTTCCCAAATTAAATCCTTCACCTGCTTTTCGCACACTTTTATGTCACCCTCAGAAATCATATCCCCTTCCGAAATCTTTAATTGTGTTAAATCATCTCGCCCTATAGTAACAGTGAATTTTTCATTACAGAAACTTTCTTCAATAATGTTCCAATCATAACTAAGTAATTCTTTTATCAACCACTTGTAACCCTGTTCATAATCCATACGCAACCCTAACATTTTCGCTAATTCAACTTTACTCATAATCAATCCCCCGCCTGATCACCGAAATTAATAGCTTGCACCAACCGCTCCATTTCCAAAAGGATCTCCTTTTCCTCCTGCCTCACCATCACCAAACAATCACCTAAGTGTGCAATACGTGCTTTCATTGCCTGAATGTTATCACCTTTTTGTGGCTTGTTGTATAAATCTACCATACTTATTCTCCTGCTTCAATCGATTTTTGTAAAATGTTCATTTCTTCTTGCAAGGATTCCATCTTCTGTTGAAGTGACTCCAGTTTAAGTTGTGATGGTGTTTTCTCAGGAGGACGTTTCCAGATAGATTTTAACCCATATTTTTCCTCTAACATACGTGATAAAGTACACTCTTTACCTTCTGTCTGGTACACTTCTACAATATCCCAATCTTCTTCTAAATCTACATCCAGTAGAGTATCAGAATAAATCTCTAAGTCCAGATAACCAGTTAAACTATTCAAAGTGGTACCTAATTTTATGAAAAAATCACCATTACGACACCTAACAAACATCCCATCAACCAAATCACTTTTACTGAAAGTATTACTAAAAGTATTCTTCTCCACAACTTTCTCATCTTCTGCTATCATGCCAATTTTACGCTTGAATTCTTCTTTTGTTAACTCTAGTGCGGTAGCTCGACCCTTATATTTGGAAACGAAAAACTCCCCTTTATTATGTATAAGAGAAGTACTCACATACCACCCATTGACATCATCAACCTCGTAATTCTCCTCAATAAAATCCAACATCTCCTGATCATAATCTTCTGTATAAAAACCCTCATCAAAACTTCTCATATCACTCTCCTTCATTAAACTCTCGTAGCGCTGCTACACGCTGTTTATGTTCTTCCAATGTATATCCACTCATATTAACAGAGATATCCTCTCCTAGCAAGGGTGACTCTCCCATAAAATGGGTAAACTCTTCTACATCATCTTCCCTTCCACCTGAAAAATGCTCCTCTTTAAAAGTTTCCAACATTCCCATTTTAATTAACGTTTTATAAATGGCATCCACTTCCAATTCATATTTTGAACGAAAAGATGACTCTACCCGCAACAGTTGTTGCAAATCAACTATATCTTGTTCAAGGTTTCTAATTTTTTGTAAAGTGTTATCTGACATTATTTCTTACCTCTTTTAAAAGTTTTATTCTGTTGGTTACGTACCCACAAAGGTGTAATTGGTTCAGGTTGTTTACTAAATTCCAACCTCCGAATTTCTTGTTCCAATTCTAGAATATCACCTTTTGTACATGGTTCTCCTTGTCGCGAATCTACTTCAAGCCCTTCTAAAAGTTTCTCTAATTCTTCTACAGGAGTACCACTTATTGCACTCAATTTCTCTATTAAAATAATTTTACTCATTTAAATTCCCCTAGATACCGAACAAGGTCTGACACTTTCCCCAAATATGTTACTCCCACGTAGTCAAGGTCATTATCCTCGGCTTGTTCTATTACCTCCTCGAGAGGGACTATTTGACCAAGACCTTCTCCGAAGTCAATACCGCCTCCTAGATAGAGTACTCCTTGTTGTTTAACAACACCTAAAAACCTCCAAATAGTAAATTCATCACTGTCTTCACAATTCCAACTAATAACATCACCATTTTTAGACTGTTCCCCGTTCTTATAAGTGATCATACTCTCACCTCCACCCTAGCTAACAGTTCCATTGCCAATTCAAAACCTTGTGAATTACTTAGGTGAACACTTGCAGTGTAAGGTTCCTGATTCTCATCTAGTTGTGTGACACTGATATAGAAGTTCTCTATACACCCATTCTCTAAAACTACCTTCCCACCATCACAGGTGTTATACTTTACTATAATTCCCATAACCTTCTCCTCTAATCAATTTCCACAAATAATACCACACCTTCTCCACAAGTCAACACCTATTGTTCAAATAATAAACTTCATAAAACTTATCGATTATCCAAATTACCACTTGACACAAACAATCTACACCTTTAATATAAGATTATTATTTAAACAGGAGGTACTATGACACAGATTGAAGAAGAGTTTATAAAAGCATTTTATATCCCCGAAGATGAGTTCACTATCAACTCAGATGGAAAACTACATTTTAAAAGTGATTACACCTTAGTTAAATGTAACATTTTCGGTATGGGTTGGATTCTAGGAAGGCAACATGATATCAAACATTTCCCTCCTGTTCTAATAAACGCTTCTGAGGGGGAGTAGTTAATTATGAGTAGTTGTAAATTTTGTGGAAGTTTTAATGTGAAATGGAAAGACGTTTCAGGCAGAGGAGAACAACCTAAATGGGAGTTATGGAATTGTGAAGAAGGGTTCCCACCAAGTTACAAGCACGATTGCGGTTTTAGAAGTATAAGTAGTTGTAAGAAGTGTGGAGGTTTAATCAGATGGAAAGAGTGTTTCGATACGGTAAAAGGTACACATTATGTGGCGTATCACCATCATAATAATGAGATGCACACTTGTAAATGGAAACACATAAAACACTTAGAACCTAAAGACAGGTATTCCTACTAAAGAGAGAATTAATCATGATGTATAATTACACAGATGAACAACGTTTAAAAGTTTGGAAAATGTGGGGTAAGTATTTTGGATTCCCTTCTTGCTGCATAGAAGCTTTTCTAAAAGGAGAACATAAGAAAGGTGGGTACTTCTGTGGAACAGGGTTTGTACCTTGTGAGAAGTGTTATAACAAACCTGCAGAAGAGTTATTAACTATTATCAAAGTTAATCGTATTTGCCCAACACCCTTTGAAGAATATGGCAGAAAGGGTTATTCTGACGAAGAGAAAGAATTCATTGTTAAATTTTGGGAATCTTTCTTAAAATAACTATTGACAAAGAATTCAATAACCTTATAATGATTGCACAAACAGGCATTAACTAATTTAAAAAGAGGAAATATTATGGAGAAGGTTTACCGTTATAGGTGTGTATTTGATAAAAGGTACAGTGTTATTCCTCATGGGGATTGGGTTTACATAGATTACGACAAGTATTGTGAAATAAAAGCTTGTATTGAAAAAGGTAATAAGTATGAACTACAATGCTTATGCGTAACCCACCATAAATTACCTAAAGAGGAAATATTATGAACAAAGAATTTTACACACAGAGTTTTAAATATGAACTAGCTGCACGAGAGAAACCTATTAATACTATCAATTTACAGTTGGATAGTTTAATTATTTTTATGTCTCAGTTGGGTTACAATTTTAAGCCCTCTAAGATTAAAGGTTTAAGTGGTTTCTATGCTGCAAAGGGTATCGTTAGTTTATATAAATATTGCCCTAAACATATCAGTTTCCAAGATGCTGTACGTTTACATAATGGGAATGTACTGTTTAAAATGCACAGAGGACATTTTGTAGATGTTATGAACTTAGGTTATAAGTTTATTATACCTTGGACTTTGTATCAATCTGCACATAATAGCCGACTTGTTCACGAAGTTAAATTGCAAAAGTTGAAGAAAGCACCTTATTTGAAAGCACAATCACACTATATTAAAATTTTAGAAGAGGAAATATTATGAAAATGTCAATTACACCAGAAGAATTTGTACAAATGAAAACAACCACTCGCTGTCTAATTGAATGTATCTTTGCTAAAGAGGATTCTTTTAAGGAGGAATTGATTAACGGTAATTGGGGTTGGACAAAGGAGGATTACCAATTAAACTTTGTACATTTTTCTGGTTGGCGTGTCCGTATAAATGTAGAATTTTTAGAAGATTATTCTTCTACAGATATTTACCTTGATTTAGATGATGTGTACAATTGGTACGAAAATGAATTCAAAAAGGAGACTAGCTTATGATTATATTTATAGGATTATTAATCCTCAGTATAGCTGCTGGAACATCTCAAGGTAGTGTTGTAGGTTGGACAGTTCTAGGTATAGGGTTGATCCTTATAGGTTTAATAGAAAAGTATGAGAGGTAGTATTATGAAACAAACCATCACAAAGAAATCAACTTTCCACAGTAAGACTCCTTGTGAGCAACATGAACTTTTGGTAAACACAGAATTCCGTGTTCAAAGGTTGGAACGTTTGATAGAAGATTTATTAGTTTGGCGAGAAGGGAGTAACCTTTACAACCAAGCGGTTGAAGAATATAACCAATATAAGGAAGAGGGAATATTATGAAAACTTACCGTAAAATTAATGAATCTAGTGCATTATTTATGATAGAAGATTACCAACTAAGTAAGCATAAGTATAAAGATAATTACTATAATAAACTTGCAGAGCTGGTATTAATATCGGATGGAGAAGTTTGGTATAAATTATCATGAAAACTATGTCATTTTTCGAATTTAAACACCACTATTACAAAAACTATTCTCGCGGAACCGTAAGAATGGGTCAATTGTTTATCCTTATGTTCATGGAAGAAGACACCTCTAAATGTAATGTTCTTTGGAATGAACGGGATGACAATTCCGCAGAAGAAATGATTTACCAGTTTATAATGGATACCAATTGGGATATGATGTCACTGAGATTATTGAATGAGGATTTATTATGATTATAGAAGAACTTTCTACACAAACAGCAGGATCATGTAATTTTTGTAATAAAGGTAAATTAACCCCTAGCGGTAGAAGTTTGAGTTACCCTTATAAAAATGTGTACACTTTATCAGGGACAGGAGTAAAAGTTAATGTTTGTTTAGATTGCCTTTCCGAGTTAGGAAAATTTATTGAGGAAACTTTATGATAATCACATCATTTTCAGACTTTAACCAACCTTTAGACGAATACCCTAAACATTTAAAAGGTAAACGTTTACACAATTGGATTTTGAAAAACTTGAAAGGTAGAAAAAGAATCTCAGTTTGGGAATTGGATTGCACACAACGTATGGTCAGGACAATGATGTACCTTGATAAAATAAAGAAGGTTTCCCTTGATCACAGTTTACAATATCCCTATATAGGAGTGAAACTTTTATGATAGATGATCCCAACAACCCATTCCAACATTTAGAAGAGGATTACCACAGCGATAATAATCAGCGTAGAAGGCTCTCTGAGGAACGTAAATCCTTTTGGAAGATGTTTGCTTGGATAAATGTTATTCTCCTCTGTGTCGGCCTGTCTAATGCAGCATATGGGAATGATTGCTCAGAATGGGACTCCCTTTCCGCTGAACAACAATACCGTTTAGAATATGCTTACAATTATGGCAAACCCTATGATAAACAGTGGACGATGGCATCATTAGCGCTGCATGAATCTAATGCTGGCAAATATAGAATCAACATTAAATCAAAGGACTTTGGATTATTTCAAATCAATGAGAAAAATATATTCAACATACTAGGAGTGACATCCTATTGGAAGAAGCAGGAAATGATTACAAAAGTGGTGATGGATGATGCACTAGGAACATACCTTGCATTAGATGTGTTACAACATTTTGAAAAGGTTCACAAGGGTAACTGGAAGAAAATGATCATGTCCTATAACATAGGTAATCAGAAAGATGGTAAAAGTTTGAAAAAAGGTGTTGACTATTACAACAAGGTGGTGCATCATATGAACATATTGAAACGTTGTTCAAATTTTAAATAGGAGAAATATTATGAAAGGTGCTTTAGTAATAGTGTCATTTGGGATTTTCATGGCAGTTATGTGGTATCATGTTGGTAAAAGTGAAGGTTCAAAAGACACAACCATCACACCAGAGAAAGTATCCTTTGCCGAAAGTAGTTGTAAACTTGGTAAGTGGAAAACTATTGACAAAAACGTCATCATTTGTAATGATGGTGCTATCTACAAATATAACTTGGAGAAATAATTATGAACTTTTTAGAATTTTTATCTTTTGCACCATTAACAATATCTTTTGTAACAATATTATTAATAACATGTATTCTTTGCCTGTTTAGTTATTACTTTTTAAAAGTAGTTAATTATTGTTTAAATAGTGAAGCTTGGGGTGGTGAGGTTATCAATCCTATTCTCCTATCCTCTAAAGTGACCAGTTTTTTCTTGAAGGAGACGGAGGATTGGGAAGTGGTAAAGTATAATAACGATATTCATAGATTAACAAGGTATGGTGATTCATGGGTTTACAAGTCAGATTCTAGATATTCAAGTTACCCTTACTTAGGTGAAGGGAGTTGGGGTGGCATTGCTATTCAAGATAAACCAGAATACGCTAAAAACTTTAAAACCAAAGAGGAAGTGAAGACTTGGGCTAAAAATATTGATAAACTTACTACAGTTTCAGAGGTATCAAGTAGAATCCCTGCTAAAATGTACCTTCTTATACCATTGATTGACTTGTGTCTGTGGACATTCACTTTAGCACCAGTGGCAACTTTATCGATAACATTAACAGCTACAACAGTGTTTGCTATCCGTTGGGTAAGTGGACGTTTAGCGGAAAATGTTAATAAGACTAAAGATAATACTTCTCGGATAGATGACCTTGAAACCAAGGAAGATAAATAATATTAAAACCTTTCACACAGTGATACGTTTAGAAAAGGTGAAAGACCACACTTTGAAAGTGGAATATAAACGTATAGAAGATGATTATTTTGAAAGTGCAAACTATTATGAAAATTATTATACCGATAGTTACTCATACACTGATGTAGTTTCTGCAGTGGTAGTGAACCAGTTTGTAACAGAGGAGAGTGAAGATGATCAATAAATTAGAGCAAAATTTTACAATAAGTGGTAAAGTTGTTGAACCCCAAGGTGAAGTTGGTAATCTTACTGTTTACAGTGAAGGTTTAGGTGAGGAAGAAGTGGTTTTACATTTTATAAATGAAGATTCGGAAAGTGTTGGTAGTATTAAATTAGAAGCTTGGATGTCACAAGGTTGTGGACTAATTTCAGATATCACGGTGACAAACAATGAGTAATTTATCCCAAGCGTGGAATCTTTTCTACAAACAGCAGGTTGAACAAAATAAATTTAAACAAAAGGAGACCCTAAATGAAAAATAAATACACATTAACAACAGTAGGTGAATTTTACGAAGTGTTCGATGAAACAAATAAAATCACAGTTTTTGCAAGTGAGAGTAAACCTTTGTGCGAAGTGACACTTTTAAAATTACGACAAGGTAAGATTAGTGTTGCCGATTTGAAGCAAGGGGAATAACTAATGTCAAAGTTTACACAACAGTTAACAGAAGCATTCAATGAAGCAGAAGAGGAAACCCTTGATGCAATTTCAACTTACATTACAGATGTGGTGGTCGCTCATGCACGAAACGGTAGTGGTAGAATGATCCAATTGCACAAGGATAATGTTTCTAAAAGTATTCCTTTCCGAGCAATTGAAAACTACTTGACAAATGAGGGTGTCAATTTTACAATGGATGCTTCTAAGAATGTTATTACTTTTACACTGGAGGGTTGATTGTGGGAAAGGTTTATAAGACTAATTTGGTGAAAGGTGTCTACCATGAATGGGAAAATAGTAAATGTATAATGGAAATTTACCAAAATTACGTAGATTCTGATTGTGATGATCGTTATATGGATATTGGCGAAGATAGTATTACTTTTACTAACACAAATATAAAACTTTCACCAAAGGTACTCTTGATGGGTTTATCTGATAAACGTGAGGAAAATCAAAAGCTTGGTAAGCATGGAATTGGGTTAATCCAAGCTCTGGCAGTATTAACCTACCGAGGTATTGACGTTGTAATTTATAATAATGATGTGATGTGGACACCTGAATACCAACACTGTGAGGATTTTGATCATGAAGTTTTAGTGTTCAAAGAAGAACCTTTACCACACGGTAACACAAACTACGAGGTATCGGTAGACAACCTTAGCGAAGAAGATTTGTTCGAACTTAAGGAACGTTGTTTGGAGTTGCAAGACGACAGGGAGGTTTTGTTTTCTACCAAATACGGGGATGTGTTATCTAATCCTGAAGATCAACCTTCAACAGGGGAAGTCTTTGTCGGTGGTATTTTCGTTTGCCAAACAACGGGTTTTGCTTACAGTTACAATTTCAAACCAGAACACCTTCCTTTAAACACGGAACGTAGGGCTGTGGATAATTGGGAACTTAAGCGGATAACTGCGAAGACATGGAAAGTTTGTCCTGATAAAGATTTACTTATGGAGGCTATTAAATCCAAGAAGGAAGATTGTAGTCTTGTCATGGACGGTTGGGTTACTGATTATGAACCTATCTCAGTATCAGAAGAATTCGGTGAAGAGTTTATTGAGAAATATGATAATCACATTGTAACAAGTGATTTCACTGAATATGAAGAATTAACTAAATGTGGTAACAAGGTTAAATACTTGGATAACAGCAATCAAGTTAAGGCTATTAAGGAGAGTGTTGCCTACAAGGATATGATTTCTTCAATGGAAATTATTGAAGTAGAATCAACTCGTACAAGGGTTGAACGTATTGCACAAGCTTTCCAACAATTGGTTAATGACCACGACCATGAAGAAATTGTATATGAAGGGTTTACAATGCAAGAACATATTGATACACTAGATGAAATTATTTATGAACTATAAGGAGAAATGAATGGCAAAATTGAGCCAACGGGTAGATACCTCTATTACCCCAAGAGATTTACAACAATTTAAAACTTACATACAACAGGAGAATACTATGACTACGAATACTTTACGCGAACTTACGATCACTTTGGTGGATAACAATGCTAACCTTGAAGACACGCAACGTGTTGTTTTTCAGAAGAAAGGTGTACGTACATCATTCACTGACCAGCAAGCTAAAGAGGATATCATTGCTACAGGTGAAGTTATGACTGCATTGAAGAAGCACAATGAGGAAGTACGAGCTAAAGTTGTACGAGAGGATATTCTTGAGAATACAGGTCGCGAGGTTAAATTGAAACCTATCAAATTGTTATCAGATTCTCAACTTGAGTGGCGTATTATCGCAACAGCATAATATTTAAAATAAAGTGTTGACACCAAAGCCTGCATGGATTATTATTCTTGCAGGCTTTTTATTTACCTAAAGGAATTTATTATGTACGTATTACACAACGGGTCTGACTACACTGACTTTATCATGGGAAGTTTAGATTCTGTTTCTAATTTGCTGCTTGATGAAGATTTCCTTTCCAGTTATGGGATGCTATTCGATGAATGTATCACTGGTTTTCGCTTAGTAGTAATTCCTGATTCTAGTGATGTGGAGTTAATAATTCAATATTGGGATGGAGTTTGGTATGAAGAAACCAGTTTTTACCTTCGCCCTGTTAAATTTATAAAATAGAGGAAAATTATTATGAAAGTATTAGAATATTTGAACAAATATGGTTTAGAAAAATTAGTAGAGGAATTTTCAATCAAAGTTTCTGTTGATGAAAGGTTTCCTAACCTAAGAGTGTTAAATTATAACCAAATAGATTCACCTAAAAATCATCCTATTGTACGAGAGTGTCGATCTCTTGTAATAAAAGAAGAATTAGATGGTGTAACATACTCTGTGGTAAGTCGTGCTTTTGATAGATTCTTCAACCAAGGAGAAAACGATATAACTTTTGAACTCGAAGATTTAACCATTTACGAAAAGGTGGATGGGAGTTTGATAAGTGTATTCTATTGTGAACCATATGGTTGGATGTATCGTACCAAGAGTATGTTAATGCCATTACTATCTGTTCAAGGATGGGATCGCACTTGGAAAGACTTAATAGAATCTGCTTTAGATTGGGACAACATGAAAGGTTTGGATAAGTCTTGTACGTACATCTTTGAAATAGTTGGAAGAGAGAATCGTGTTGTGGTTAATTACCTTGAGGACAGAGCTTACCTTTTAGCAATTAGACATAACCTTAGTGGGGATTATTCGGAAATTGTTACAACTAAATACCACCTTCCACGAAAATACTCTTTTAATACAACACAAGAATGTATGGAAAGTTTAAAACACCTACCAAATTTAGAAGAAGGTTATGTTGGTTATAAGGAGGGAATCCCTGTTGTGAAGGTCAAATCTCCTCAGTACCTCATAGGTCATAGATTAAAAGGAGAAGGGTTATCACCTAAACGTGCTAAGGAATTAGTTGTAATAAGGGAACTAGATGAGTACTTAGCAGTGTTTCCTGAGGATAAGGAATACTTCACACCTTTCGTATCAGCATGGAATACTTTAGAATCATTATGTATTACTCAGTTTAATAAAACTAAAGGCATCACAGACAAAAAGGAATTTGCACTTAATAATAAAGTGTTTTATTCAGGTGTCATGTTCCAAGCAAGAAATAGTGGAGTTTGTCCTTTAAAAGTGTTGCATAATCTAAAAGATTCTTATAAGATTAAGTTATTAGAGGCAACATTGGAGAATTTAGATGAGAAGTAAGAAACTTATTTATACAGTAGGTATTAGTTGTTCAGGAAAGACCACTTGGGTTAATGACTTCCTTTCTCAAGGGAACAATAAGAATTCTTGGGTTAATATCAATCGTGATGACATCCGAGGTTTCTTGTTCACAGGAGGAACTATTGATTGGAGTAAGTACAAATTCACAAAAGGTAATGAAGCATTAGTCACAGAGTTGCAACATCATTTAATCAAAGATGCCACTGAAAAGGGTAAGAATATTATCATAAGTGATACCAACCTTAACCCAAAGTATATAGATTACTTTAAAACGTGGGGTTGTTTAAAGAATTATACCTTTGAGGGGAAGGTGTTTCATGTTGACCTATTAGAATCCCTTGAGAGGGACGCTAAGAGGTTTTCTGGTGTTGGGTATAAGGTTATCACTTCTCAATATAAAAACTACGCAGACGGCTTCCTTAAGAAGAATTGGCATGATCCTAATAAAGAAGATGTTCCTTCTGCGGTAATACTAGATATTGATGGCACGTTGGCTTCTATGCACAACCGCTCTCCTTTTGAATGGGATAAAGTTGGAGAAGATTTTCCTCGTTACGAAATTATTCATATGGCAAAAGGTCTTATTGCAGAAGGTTATGTTCCTATCTTTATGTCAGGGAGAGATTCTATTTGCATGGAAGATACTCAACTTTGGATTGAAAAGTATTTCCCTGAATTGGAAGGTCACTTCCATTTATACATGCGCCCACAGGGTGATTGTAGAAAAGACACTATTATCAAGAAAGAATTGTTTAACAAGTATGTAAACCATAATTACAATGTGAAACTTGTATTAGATGACCGTCCTACAGTTTCACGAATGTTCAAGTATGATTTAGGTTTGAATGTTGTGAATGTAGGTAATCCTTGGTTAGAATTTTAAACTTTTAATAAATAACCCCTTGACACAAACATAAAACCCCGTTATCCTTAGACACATTGAGGAAACGGGGTTTTCTTTTATCTGAAATAAACTTTTATAAATAGGAGAATAATTATGGGCGTACTAGCTTGCGATAGAAATGGCTGTGAGAATATTATGTGTGATAATGTGTCACATGAACGCAATGAATACCTTTGCGATGAATGTAAACAAGAGTTGAAAGAAGAAGGTGTTTGCTGCATTGATAACTTTATGCAAAGTAATAAACAACAGCCTACAAATTACCATCAAGAATGGGAAGATTATATTGATGAATTGTTTACCAGCCGTTGGGAAGGAGAATAATTATGCAAACATTACCTATGCCTAGATGTAAACCTCCTAAGAAAGAGGCCAACATGACAGAGTATAAAGCTCTCAAGAAGATGCTAATCCATTTTAAAGAGGAACATGACAAAAGTAACCGAGCCTTACAGGAAAGTGGTGATTCTTTATACTGTTCTCCTTTTGGTACAATATCTGTTTCAGAATTAAAAGACTACATGATAAAAGTTTTAGAAGAGGAGTTAAACTTATGAATATGCTTGAAGATTATTTCAATTCAGAAAATAAATTACATAATAGGATATACGGAATAATTAACACACTGGATGACATAGATGATTTTGAATCTTATTCACATTATGTGATTGAGGGTACTCAGAAAACAGGAGAGAACATTATTGTTAATTTAATCTACACTGAACCTTATGAATCTTACGCTGACACAAAGAGGTTTATCTTTCCAAAAGACTTATTCACAGAGGAATTCCCTGAGGATAAAATCATTTCATTTTGGAAAGGTTACATTAAGAAAGAGGAAACTTTTGAAAGTAAACGAATGTTAGAACAAACCCTTCTTGGGTTAAGTGGTGATTTATTGGAAGAATTATCTGATTTAAAGGTTGACTTCTCTAAGTTGAAAGATTATGCTTATCGTAATGAAATTTTAAATAAATTGGTGGGGGGAATAATATGAGTGATTGGTCAAAATGGCAGATTTCTTTTGGTGGGTGGTGTTTAGGTATTGGTATGATGGGCTGTGTATATGAAGTTGACACACTGAGCTTGTGTAATATCGGTATTGGGTTGGTAAATTTAACTGTAGGGTGGTTACGAGATGAAGAATAACATTATGCAAACAATCAATAACATGTACAAAAGTACTCCCACTTTAGAAGAATTAGAAATTTCTAAATTGGAATCCCTTTTAACACAAGTGGGTGGCAACGCTAAAAGTATTCTTCTTTCCGCAGAGGAATACACTATGGCGGATTTTATCGACACTTGTATCCGAAACGGGATCACATTTGAGCTACGTAAGGATAGCTCTGAAATAGCCCCTGTGAGCAACGATAACACTTCACCTATGCAATCACCTTCGGAGAGTGAGAAATCTTCTGAGAATGGCTGTGAGAGAGCGGAATCACGTTTAACAAGGATTACTTTGGATAATTGGAAGGAGTTATTATCTGTGGGTGATGAAGTTATATCTTTTGCTGCGATGGGCGAGGGTAAACTAGTGAATATTCTAACCGATTTAGAAGATAGTGATTATGATTTGAATGGGTTTATGGAAATAGATTACAGTTGGGTTTACTTCAAAGAGGATAACATTTGTAAAAATGGTAGAGAATACTATGTGGAGAAGTGTAGATGAATAAATTTATAAAACAATTCACCCAAACCTTCTTATTCTGGTGTCCAGTGGTAAACCTTGTGACATTATTCATTTTATTGAAAGTGGATTTCCTTGGGATGAGAGGGTATTGTGAGAAGTGGTATTCAAGTTTCTCAAAGACTATCCTTGTGGGAATGATTCAGGGTTGGGGCGGGGTGTTTTTGTGGGTGGTGTTTGGTTTAGACGTCTAGACGGCTTCCTATTAGAATAAATGACTGGTATAATTGTATTATATTGTTAGGAAAAGGAGATGGTTTTGAAGTTGATAGATTATACACATAAAATAGATATGAGAGGGGATACTCTTTATTTAGATTTAGATAACGATCTAGAATGGGTGGCGTATCATAACGGGGATGTCTATATTACAGAGAATGCTGGAGAAGATAAGGTAGAATTATTAGAAGATGTTATTACATTTATTGAGAAGGAGTAGTGATGTTGTATTCCGCTTCTCTGCGGTAGGAGTCCCTCCTATAAGAGAAAAAACAAGGAGATTGATATTTAAGTGTTTGAATACTCATAAAAAATAACAAAAACAAGCGGGTGTAACGGAGGTGATTTAAGTGTATAAGATAGACCACAAAATACCTAAATATTTATTCAAATTAAGGGAGGTTTTGGTAAGGGATTTTGAAGAATATTTAGAGGATAATTTTGTAAAGTTAACAGAAAATAAAAGAAAACTTATAAAAGCTTCTGTCGGATGTTTCGTTCTGAACCTTAATAAAAGTATCATTTCAAAAAGAGATACTTTTGGTATAACTTTAGACCAGACAAACTATTCCAAAAAGATTATAGTTAATGGGCGAGATACTAAACGAAAAGTTAGTTATACCTACACCAAAGCTCTATTCCAATTTTTAAATCAGAAAGATTACGGAGATTTAACTGTGGGAGGTGAAGTTGAAGATTATGGTTTTGTGGATAAGCAATGGGTAGCTACTGTATTTTCTAGAAGTTACTTCAAGGTAAATGATAAATTAAAAACTTTATACGATAAGTATGTCTCCAAACCTGACACTTTTGATGCTTTAGATAACGTGTTAATATTAAGAGAAGAAGATACACATGGTAATAAAAAAGATAAAACTTACAGAACTAACGAAGTAACAAGACAAAAAGTTGATTATGTAAACCGATACAATAAATTTAGTAGGGAAGTAGAAGTTACTTTCAGAGATACAAGATTAGATGCACAAATTTATAAAGTATTTAATAGAGATTTTGATCACGGTGGGAGGTCTATAATGGTTAGTGAATATCAAAGGTTAAATGGAGAGAAGAGAGATGAAGTGGTGATTGGCGGAGAGGAGACCTGCTGTTACGACTACAAAGGTTTTGAACCATCTATCGCGTATTCTATTAAACAAGAGATTATGGAAGGTGATCCGTATACACTAGAGGTTTTACACGAAAAAGGTTATGAAGTTAAAACTGCCCGTAAATTAGCCAAAGCTGTATTCATAATCTGCTTAAATTGTGATAACATAACACAGGCCAAGAGAGCTTTAAGCATGTGGATAAGTGAGAACATGGATCTGGAGAACCTTTACAAAAAGGGTAAAATCCCTTCTAAAATGATACCTACAGCAGAAGTGATAGAAATAATGCTAGATCACCACCATATGATAGCTGAAGTTTTCTTTAGTAGTCACAGGGGTTATTGTGTACAAAATGTCGGAGCTGAAATAAATGATTTTGTTCTTGATAGTATGATTCAAAACCATAAAACATTAGTGATTCAAGTCCATGATGATTTTAGATGCACCGTTGAAAAGGAAAAAGAATTGAAGGAAACTATGCACAAGGCTTATGAATACGTGTTAGGCTTTAGTGATAACTGTTATATTGTAAAGGAAAGTTAACATGAAAGAAGAAGAAGAATTTGAGTTTCCGATGGTGACTGCTAGCAAGAAGAGCCTTTCTAGGAGGAAGTTGGTACGTGGGGTTGGTATCAACGATGCGGAATACAAGATATCTTATCGTGATAATAAGGGTAAAACTTATAAGTGCCCTTACTACGAAAGATGGAAGAGTATGGTGGAGAGAGGGTATTCTGAAAAATACAAAGAAACACGCACAACTTATAAGGATGTAACCATTTGTGAAGAGTGGCATACCTTTTCTAACTTCAGATCGTGGATGGAGAAACAAGATTGGGAGGGGAAGCAACTGGATAAGGATATAATCCTGCCTAACAATAAGGTTTACTCTCCTCAAACCTGTGTTTTTGTTAGTAGGCAGGTTAACACCTTGTTATCGGACAATGGTAAATCTAGAGGTAAGTATAAACAAGGCGTGTCTTTTCGTAAAGCCACCGGAAAATTTCAAGCACAATGCAAAAATGGGGCAGGTAAACAGAAGAAACTAGGCTCATTCCCAACAGAACAACTCGCATATGAAGCCTACGTCACCTACAAACACGCACTCATCCTAAAAGTTTCCAATGAGCAAGAGGATGAACGTGTTAAGAAAGGGTTAATTCTTCATGCAAATATACTTTTAGAAAGTTTAAATGAGGAAAATGAGACCCTGTTGTAAAAATAATCCAACATTTTTCAAAATACCTCTTGACAAAATATAAAGCTTGCGTTAATATTACCTTATCGAAACGGAGGTGACGTCGATGCAAGCTTTTTTCGTTTCTAAATATTAAAACTTTGAGAGGAATATTATGAATTTATCAGAAAAGATCCAACAGGAAAAGAAAGCACACTTTATTAAAGAGTTTAAATCTAGATATCCAGAAGTGTATTCTTGGTTCAATTCTTATGAGTTTTCAAGCTTATTTAAAAATCGACAAGAAGTGTATTTACAAAGTCAATGTAATAGGTATGGGACTAGAGAGACTACTCCTGCACTCCCTTTTACAGATTCTAATGGAGTAGTTCCTCTTAGGGATATAGACGATTATCTGCAAACAGAAGGCTTTGATGTAGGTATCAAGGAAGGTGAAGGTATGTGTTGGTTACTTACTATAAAATTAAAAGGAGAATAATATGAAATCAACAGGGTACTGTACAGCAAATGAAGATGGTGTTTTCGAATTGAATTACACTTTAGAGGATAACCTTTTCTCCAAACTATTCAAATTGAAAAGAAAATTCCGTTTCACATGTGATTATTTGAACAAGGATAACCTTAAACAACAATTACACTCTTATGATAATTTAGTTTGGTTGGATGAAGATGGTAATGTTGTTACAAAGGGTAGTCAATTGAAGAAGATTAATCACATTTTGACATCAACTGTTATTGTGGAAGACCCTTTTAAAAGTACAATGAATTATTTAAAATCAATTTACAAAGGAGAATAAATTATGAATAATCAAAAATTGAGAAAATTTCGTTTGATTGATAAAGAGGGGTATACTTCCCTTTCTCTCTTTAATCGCTGGTATCTCATAGCATTTTATGACAGTAAAGGTTACTTTGAAGGCATTATGGAAGACGGTAACCTTCTAAGCTCAGATATCTACGGTGAGAGGGAGTATCTTATAAACCCTCAAGAATTCCAATTCTTCGAAGAAATCCCTTTTGAAGAAGAGGACAACATTACACAAGCAACCATTAGCCAAGAGGAACCCCTCAACAACGATAATGAGGCCCCTTCAAACGAAGTATCAGGCACTTTCTCAGATGAGATGCTCCATTGTATCAAAGAAGATTGCCACGCTGTGAACGGCTCTCTCTGCTTCTATAAAGAGGGTGTTGTGTTCCTGTGGAACGAAGATGAATACTTTATAGAGGGTGTTGATGATTATCATAAGGTAATTAATTCTATAAAAGTGTTGAGCTCAATGAAAAAGTGATTTATAGTAGGTAGGATTTAATTTTTGAGGAGAGGATTTGTGAAAATTAAAAGCTGGGAAGAAGATGGGCATATTATATATTACATTATCGATGAATCGAATACCCTTGTGTTAGCAGCAGGAGAAACTTCCGATAAAGATGAAATATTTGCTAATGCAGAGGAACGTTTATCAGAATGGTTATCTGGTAAAGTGGTTGTTATGAAAGCGGAATTATAGAGGAATAGTATGAAAACAGCAAAAGATTTACACAATTTATTAAAGTTAAAACAAAGCGATAAAAACGCTATTATTGATACTTGGTTAGAGAAGGAAGTTTTTCCAAAGTTTACCAATAACAGACAAGGGTTTTCCATCCCAGAGGGTGTAAGTCTTTCTGAAACGGAAGAACTTTTGAAAGCAAGAGGTTTTTCTGTTACAACTTATTCTGGTTATCAAGGAAGCTTTGTTTATATAACCATACCTCCACAAGGAGAATCAGATGAACATTAAACGGATTGAAATGGATTGGCAGATGGGAAGTCACTATGACATTTGGACAAACGCTGTCACACTTGCAGAATACCATTGTTGTGAGGTAAGTTTTCCTTTTAATGGAAGTGTTTACATTGTAAATGAGAAATCCATTTGGAGTACAGACGTACATGAGAAAATTATGGATAATGTTGGAAAAGGTGTGGAGGTGATATTGTGACAACAGGAACAGACCCACATTCACTGGATAATATACTTTCGGGATGGGAAACTTTTGAAGATGAAGATTACACCCTGCCACAAGATTCATTTCCAAAAGTGAATGACTCTTTTGCACGAAGTAGGGACTTGACAGAAAGTACAATTTCAGCAATACAAACGGTTATGGACAAGATTCATATTATCCAACAACGTCCTCTTTTCTATTGTGAAACGTATAAAGATGCTGTAGAATGCGTGGAATCCTTAGAAACAACGTTACAATTATTATGGGGATTTCCTTATGATAAGAATTATCAAACATACAGGTTTGGTTTCAAAGATTGTTCTTGTCCGAAGGTTAATAACGCTGAAAGGGTTGGGGCGGGAACTTTTATTTATGATAAGGGCTGTGTTGTGCATGAGTGGATGTTTGAGGAAGGAGAGTTTTTATGAAAATAGTTAAAGGTAATGCGGTAGATGCTTTATTAAATGATGAAATTGATTACTTGATACACGGTACGAATAGCCAAGGGAAATTTGCCAGTGGAATCGCAGGTGAAATCAGAAAACGTATACCAGAAGCTTACCAATCTTACATGAAACAATACAAACAATGGATTGACTTTGGTAAAAAGAACATCCCTCTTGGAGACTTATCCAGTGGTGGAAATGTTATCAACCTTTGCAGTCAAGAATTCTATGGTAGAAGTGGTAAACGTTATGCAAATTATGGCGCTATTGCACAAGGGTTTTGTAACTTGTACACATATTTACAGGACATTGACACAAGGAATCCTCGTGGTTTAAAAATTGGTGTCCCTTGGATCGGAGCTGGCCTTGGTGGATGTGAACAAGAAATTATCAAAGAATTGATTGAACATTGTTTAGATGGGTGTTATGCTAGTGTGACAATTTACGAACTTTAGCGAGATACCTCATGAAACAAATAATCATCGGAAGTACAGCAGCACAAAAGTATTCCCTTTCCAGAAGAAACCCTTCTGACTTGGATATATGGTGTGATGAGGAAATTACTTTGAGAAAAGGACTTGATGTAAAAATTATACCTCGACACATACTTGATTTAGTGGAAGTTGATTACGATGGGTGTGCTACACCAAATAGTTTATTCACAATAAAGTGTTCTCATTTATGCTGGGATAACATTATGTGGAAAAAGCACTACCTTGATGTATTGTTTATGAAACAAAAGGGTTGCACTATTGAGGAAGAACTGTTTGAAAAATTGATTCATTATTGGAAGGATGAATTAGGTGATAAGAGTTTTCTATCCTTGAAACAAGGAAAAGAGGATTTCTTCACCGATCATGTTAATTATGTTTATGATCATGACCTGTTACACGAAGTTGCATCTTCACCTAACAGGCCGATGTATGAAAAGTGTTTACGTGAAGGAGAGAGTGTTCTGATTGACAAGGATAAGTTTTTCCAAATGGAAGAATCAGAGCAGATATTGATGTTTTGGGAAGAGATCCACGTTATTGCGTATGAGAGGTGGGTTATACCTAATGGAACCCCTTGGATGAAAGCTTATCCTTGGGCGGTTAGGAAAACCATTACATCATTAACTAAAGGTTGGGCAAGTGAATTTATCATTAGGAATATTGATAAGTATTCCCGCCCAAATATTGATATTGTAAGAAAATTGAATTCTTTTATAAATGAACAGGAGAAATAATATGAGTAAAGTTGATATGAGTGTTTTTGAAGAGTTGTTTGCTGCTTTAGGTGTAGAGTCAAGTGCCAGAGTTTACTATGAGCTTTTTGATGCAAAAGATGCCCGTTGGTCTGATGAATTATCTTCGGGGAAAGAAACTCCAGAAGAAGTTGAGTCTATCTTAAAAACCTTTGACTGTGAGCGCAAGATAGAAGGAGAGTATGGAGGCGAAGGTGAAGGTGAACACTGCTTTGGTATTATAAAACTTAAAGGTAACTACTACCGTGCAAGCTGGTCATACTACTCTTACAATGGTTGTGAATATAGTTACATCGAGGACACCATTGAAGAAGTAGAACCTTTTGAACAAACAGTTACAATGTACCGAAGTGTAAAGTAACTTCACCAAAGGATAAACCTTAACACAAAATAACCCCTTCTGCGCCTTCACACAGCGTACAAGGGGTTTTCTTTTGCCTAATGGATAATCACCTTATGGGAGGGTGGCTGTTGTGGAGACGGTCTTATTGACAAATAACATCCTTGCGGTTAATTTCATTTATGGTGAAGTGGATTGGATTTTAGAAAAGGGTGTAAATCTGATTTAAGATAGACTGCTTTTGTAAAGTTAGTCCCTGATGTTAAAATGATTATTGAAATTTCGGAACTCGCCATTCGTTTTATCTAGGATAAACCCGTTTAAAATCAAAAGGTTAGAATCCGTCCACGTTTTTCATCTCATCAAAATAGGATAAAATTTGTACAGACGGCTACTCTCATCTACCAAAAACGTAATCACTTCAGCAATGTTATATTATATCAAAATAATTGTTATGTTATAACGTATCACGTTTGTATAAGTCTGTGGGTAACTTGTGGATAATGTATAAGATCGGTGGATAAGTGGAATACGCCAAAAAATTGACGGTATGAATTATGTATGAATTGTTAACTTTGAAAATTAGGGTACTAGTTTAAACCGTGTGACGTTATTAACAGGTTACTTGTGCAAAACTACCTTTATTAAAACAACCTCTTAAAATCGCATACAGGCGCTCGCAGGAATTACACGATCGGAGCATGTATATCTTCAAACAATCCGTTTTACTATGTTAGAAAGTATAAGCCCTTACACTTTTAATTGCAAGGGCTTTTTGTTGGTTAATTTAACTTTATTATAGTGTAATCTTTGCTTTTAATATTGGTCCTTGCAAACACATCTAATCGCATAGGACTAAAACCTTCTTTAGTATGGATCTTTCCGTCTTGATCTTTAGCCACTAGTTTATATGTGAAATTCATAATATACGCCCTTTTTAAATAATATCTTTGTTTGTGTCCCGCTATTATATAAGTAAAGGTTTTACCTTGTCAACACAAAATAACAATTAAATTAAAATTAATTCTTTTAATAAAAAGTGTTTACACTATCTTAAAAATAATATACCTTTGTACTTGCTGAAACAACTTAAGAAAAGGCTTTATATTATGACTAGAATTAATACTATTGAACCAACCGATCTAACTGATCAATGGTTATTAGCTGAATGGCGCGAATTGCCTAGAATAGTTAATGAATTGGTAAAACATCCGCACCGCTTTAAACAAAAGGATATACCAGCAAATTACACATTAAACGCTGGGCATGTTAAATTTTTTAGAAATAAGTTGTTATACTTAGCCAAGCGCCACAGACTTTTAAAACGTGAATTAAAAGCAAGAGGGATCAAGCATGATAAAAATGTTAAAGTTGAATTATACAAATTAGATAAAAGCATAAAAGATCTTTGCTGTAATGATTGGACACCGACACCAACGGATCACGCTTTATTAATTGAACGTTTGCAAGAGCGGTTTAATCTACGTAAAAAAGATTACACATTAACAACGGTGATCAAATATACTAACATTGATAATAGCGTTTTTAAAAATGTTGTAGCTGATGATCACGACTGGCAGGTTTATAGCACAAGGTTTAAAAAATATTTAAAATAATCGTTTTTACTTGTTGACAGTGGCTTAAATACCCTTATAATACGTAGGTATTGAAACAACGAACAATTAACACAAGGTAGTTAAACGCTGCCGCTAATTAACAAGGTAATATATTATGTACTTACAATTAAAAGCTAAAATTCAAAAAGCACTAGGCGAAAATTACAATTTTACATTAGACGACGGGGATCAAAGTTTTGTAACTGTTCCAACTAATCACATTTATCTAGTGGACGATTTTTATAGTGTTAACGTTGGGCATGTGATTTATTCTAATATAACAGAATATGATCAAGTGTTATCTAATATTAAAAGTATTGTTGATCATTGTAAGATGGCACAAGATGAAACAGGGGATTATATACAAGTAGTTTATTTACAAGGTAGTGATCACCCTTGGCGCGTTGTTTTTGGCGGCTTTGATAACGATTTACAAGACTTTGATTTTGAAGAATTAGATCAACTTCTAAATAAATTAAAAACTTTTGAATTTGAGTAAATAAACACTTGCAATCAATAATCAATTGAATTAATATTATTACATCGTTTACGATGCTATTGGCTGGCAACGGGCTAGCCACTTTTAAGAATAGGGTTCTATTATGCATAGTACTATAGATCAAGATTGTATGGTGTTTGTATCTCAAGATAAAACACGCTTTGTAACATTTTACATGGGTCCGCCTTGTTTTTCCAGATCATCGCACGATCGTATACTAGCTTTAAAAGGTGTTGATCTGTCAATCGCTGAAAATGTAACAGCGGCTTTTCATTTTACAGGTAAAGGCCGATCGGTTAAAAAATTATAAATAAACATTAAAAAGCGGTTGACAACTCCAACGTTAACCACTACAATTAACACAACTTAAAAAGTTAACACTCAATTAGCTAGTTACATTTTAAAAAGGTTATACAATTATGCAAACTTTCACATTCCAAACACGTACAGCTTTACGCAATTTCATCAAATTAGTGAAGGCCGACCAACTTGTTAAAATTGAATCAAACGAGCGTACAAAGGCCACAGGCGATAAATGGGCGGCTATTATGCCAAGTGTTAAGCCAGTTAATAAAAAGCGCTATAACGTTGTTAATGGCTCGGTGGTTGCTGAAGGAAAAATTCATTTAAATTAATTAAAACTTTTTATTGACAACAAATACCAATTAAACTAGAATTACATTATTGAAACAAAACGCCAATTACGGCAAAATTTACATTTTAAAAGAGAGTATTATTATGACTACACGTAAAAACTACGCGCCAGCAATCAAAGCTTACCTATTAACTGTTATCGCTGATGAAGATCATGAAATAGAAAACCCAACGGATGAGCAACTCTTTGAATATGCTTTTAACCGTTACGTTAGTGAATACGCTTGGAATGAAAACCGTCTAAGTCGTCAAGATAATATAAAAGAGTGGTTAATGGGTTTAGCTTTAAACGTTGATTATACTTATTATGATATAGGTTTACGTTTAGAACAATGGGGAGTGTTAACAGGTCATGAAACTGAAGCTAAGAGGGATAGAGAATTAGATCAATACTGGAATCGTTTAGCATTCAATTTAATGAAAAACTTTAAATTTTAATAACCAACAACGGCGGGACACTCCCCGCCAACCTCCCAACTTTAAAAAAAGGCATCCAAAAATGACAAACTTTATCAAAACAACACGCAGCAACAAAAACAAACCACATACAAAAAGTGACCAATTCAAACAGGATCAAGACATATTAAAACGTGAACGCAAGAATGCCCGAAAAGCTAAACAGTTTTTAAAATCACTATAACAATCACTATAACAATCGTTATAACGATTGTTACCACCTTTAAACAAAGAGAACCTTTACTATGAGTTTATTTAAGAATTTATTCCCTAGTCAACAAGATCAACAAATTGCACAAGCTAAAGCACAATTAAAAAGAGATGAGGCGGATACTTTCGCTAAGCTACGTTTACAAGGTCTAGAACGCTCACTTGGTGCAATGGGTAAAACACAGTCTAAATGCATCCTGAACGCTTTTAAAAGCTTGTTAGAATTGAATGCGGAAGGGGAGCATAGTTTATATATAAATAATGTTTTTTACAAAGTGGTGTTTAAAAATGGTGCGTTGGTGTCAATTAATGAGAGAGTTTAAAATAATGTATTTATTAAAATAAATAATATTAATTTGCAAAAAGGGTTTGTATTGTTTGGCAAAATGTAATATTATTTATCTATCGTTTACGATAACACTCAGCTAGGCAATACAATTTAACAACAGGACAATTAAAAATGATAACATTTAAACAAAGGTTAAAACTTAAATTAAAATCAATTCGTTGTAATCAGTGGTTAGTTATTGCGGGTTTATGTGTTACACTTGCTACAATGTTGTCATTTTTAATCAGCTTATTATAATTTTAAACAGGAATACAAAACAATGAATATAACAATAAATTTTAAAAGTGGCAGATCTTTAAATGTTTATGTTGTGGACTATGCTGCAGCAAAGGGTATTAAATTTAGTAAAAAGTACAAAGGATTGATCAATAGTGTTGTTGATCGTTTGGGTAATCGTATTTAATTTGAAATAATATTAAAACATTTGTTGCAATGTGATCAGATTTGTTTTAATATGTATTTGTTGGCTGGCGTTGGGTTAGCCATTTTTTAAGGATTTTATTATGGATTACTTCAAAGCGTTTAAACATTCTGCAAGCTGTAAATACATTTATGATTGTTACCGTGTACAAGCTAATAGTGAGGATCATGCGATAGAATTGATCAAAGCTAAAACGGGTGTTATTTGTGACTACGCTATGAAAAATGTTGGCAACTGGGATCACCCTCAAATTATAGATTTAGATTAAACTTGCAAAATAAAAGTTGTTTTATTGGTGTGAATATGTAACAATGTTTGCATCTTAATAAAATAATTTTTAATAAATAGGTGTTACAATGACAAACAATCAATTTTATTCAAAACGCACACAAGCTTATATGAAGAAGAGAACATTTAAGCACAAAGGGATTAACTTTGTTAAAAGCTTATTGTGGTTAATGGTGCCGTGTGCGTTGGTGGTGGTGCTTGTGTTGGATTGGCTGCGGGTTATTAGATTAAGTTGGTTTGTTTGAAATAATTTGATTTAATTTGTGTAAAGGTGTTGTAATTAAAATTTAGCTGGTGTAATATACCTTTATCGTTTACGATAGTATCGGCTCAAGCAATGGTGCAAGGGCTTTTAATTTAAAGGGTTAACATTATGAATAGGTATGATTCAAAAGAATGGGCAATTTTAGTAGAAATCCAAAACTCTAACACAAACGTAGATATGTTAACAATAACGGGTTTTATGAATGATGAAGCCTTTAAAAAGTACGTAGCAGAAAAACAAGAACAATATAACAAATAAAATTAATTTGAAATAATGTGTAATTAATAGTTGCACATTATAACCCGATTTGATAATATAAACCTACTGAAGCAAAACAATCATTTATTACAAAAGGCGTTACATTATGAAAACTTTAACTATAGCCACAACTTTATCAATTATTACTCTTTCTATTATCGTATTAGTTTTTATTGGTAGTGGATTATCTGAAGCTAATAAAAAGATAGAATCTGATAGAATGGCAATGGCCAAAGTTATGTGTGAAAGTGGCTCGAAGTGGGTAAAACTTAAAGGTGAGTTAAACACTCGTAGCTGCACCACTTTTAAAAGATAATTTGTAATAAAAAGCCTTGTGTAACAAAAAAGCCCACTTTAACCGGTGGGCTTTTTACTTTGTAAAATATAATAACCTTCTTCAAAATAACCTAGCCCAAATATAAACACATCCTGTTAAAATCATAACACTTTGTTTTATAAACCCAGTATAAAACAATAATTACACCTTGTTGCACAATAACCTACAATTTGAACTAATATTGTTCACTTTCAAAACAATGGTATCCTCTTACAACAAGGAAATCCCACTTTATAAAACACACTTCTAACAACTATAAATATTAATAACATCATACTGTTATATGAAATATAAACCCCTTTTAACAACGTTTGATAACACTTAATAATAAAGTGGATACATTACACTACAGTAAATATTAAGCTTAGTAGGTATCTATTCTAACAATGTATTACTGATACTTATTATATATGTAATAAAAGATATAATAAAAATTACCTTTTGTGATGGTGTCTGTTTATCACATAGGATTAAAGTGTTTTTATGTGATAGAAGGAGTTATAGATTAGCTTGTAAAGCTTATAGGAATAGCGCTTAGTAATTAGTGATTGTATGTATAATAAGGGATAGAGATTAATACAACGTATTAGAATGATTGTAATTCGTTACAACGTAACAAAGGGAGATACTTCACCACAAAGTGGTAAATGGTAATTATTCTTGTTTACGTGTAAACAAATGTTAGCTAATTGGGTTATAGTTGGGGATGAGGGAAAGGGGGAGGGATTTTGGTGTTGGTGTTTTTAACCCCTTAAAAACGCAATGCCACAATCTATCCCACTCCCGAATCCTTTTGTTACAAAGTAACACAATATCAACCACTTTAAAAAGTATTATCCCACTTCCCACACTAATTGAATAAATATTGATTAAATGTTAATACTTTTAACACAATGTAATAATTGCATAAAGTGGGGTAATCTTTGTTTTATTGTAGGAATTGGTATTATAAAACAAATGGGGATAATACTTTGGTGAATGTGATAATGTAACAATTTATAGGTCTTCCTATTTCATATGTTATGTTCAATTTGTTTTATGAATAGGGAATCACTTTATTATAAAGGGTAGTTATGTGTTAATGGATTGTTATTATTGAGGGAAGTGGACTATTGCGGGGAAGGGGATAGATATTTTATACGGAGGTCGATTTTGATGAAGGGGGTTGGTAATGGCGCTCAACACCTTTCGTATAAATGTTTGATATTTAAGGAAATTACCTTTTATACAAGGTTACCTTCACCAACCCGTAATAATATTTTAAAATGTACGTTTACCAAAGGCACACCCCCCATTTCGAGAAGCGGTTTTAAATTTTTTCTAAAATTACCTTGTGTGAAACTTAATACCCTAAAGGAAGTAATAACACTAATATAAATAATAATCTTAATAATAATCATTAACACTTACACAATATATCCAATCGCTGTTAGAGGGTTTAGTTTCATTTAATATTTTATACTTTTGGTCAAAGTGGGTTTTCTTAGTGATGTGCGTAGTGTCAGAATATTTTTGTATGTATTTCAGGAAGGAAGAGGATGTTACTCCTCTTTTAATTTTAAGAATATTTCAGGATAGATATTTTGGAGGTCAGTGGTGATTCTTTCATACCTAAATTTATTATTAGAAGGTATTAGTCTGGCTAAGTCTATATCCCAACCATTACTTAATCTGTTGTAGAAAGTGGGTTTGCGGCAAGATAGTTCTAGTTTTGAAGCTAGTTGTACATTGGAGTAGTATTTACCTTTGTACAAATATATCTTTGTCATATTAATCTCAGGTACTTTGTAAACAAGCTCTTCTATAGAAACTCCTTCTAGTAAGTAATCCTTGAAGCTACTATAGGATATTATGGGTTTGTGTCTGTTATAAATCTCTATTAAAGGTTTTTGTACACCATCAATATCAACAAAGGTGTTTCTCTTACCTCTAATAGAACCTTCCGTAAGTGCCAACCAAACCCCTTTATTTTTATTGAAAATCCTATCCCTGAAATTATTATAACCTGTTCCAGCTAAATGACACCACTGTTCGTAGAAGTCTTTAGAGCTTTTATAATAATCTCCGTCAACTTCAAACAACAACTCATTCTCTCTTTTTCGTATATTACAATAAGCTTTTATTAGATTATCACTGCTGTATATTATGTCATCTTTCCACTCATTTCTTTCTAAGTGCATATACTCATATAGCTTACCTATCCTAGGGAACCAAACATCAACTCCAAGCTTACCTTTAGGTTTTTGAATATTAAGTTCACTACTGAAATCTTTAGATATCACATATTCAGGTTTATCTTTTTCAAAATAATCTACGGTGGTTTTGTAGATCTTGTTAAACTCTTCTATATCTTCTTTAGATACATCAAAAAGTTCAGTACATCCATCAAACACTTTATTGGTATCCTTAGTACCCTTGAAACCATACACTGCTTTATCTTTTAACCATTGGTGGTACATAGATTCTACTTGAAGTGCTACATACTTATTAGCAAACCATTTAACATGTTTTACTTTAAATTTATGCTTGTCTCCATAACCCTCTTTCTTCACACTAGACATAACCTTATTTAAACGACTATAAGGTTCATCGGCTTTTCCTATTTTATAATAAGATGGATTGTACTCGTCTATGTTGAAGTAAACACAAGAAGGTTTATTATCTTCCATATCAACATCGTACTTACAAGGGCACTCATCCACCCAACAAGATGTGCTAGTATAAGCAGACCGCAAACTACCACAGTTATTACAACTAGCTTCCATCTTATTATTAGGCAGCCTTCTTACAAAGGTATAGTTAACACTTTCAGCTATATCTTTTACAATATTGTCTCTGTCCTTACAGGAACACCATACACCTCTTTGTTGAGCACTGTAGAATGTATCGAAATTTCTCACTTCCTTGCAATCATTACACTTCACCTTGCAAGGGCGTTTTCTCCCTCTGTAACTTAAAACCTCATAATTAGGTAGTAGTGCGTTAGAGGCTTCCTCTATACTTGATCTATCTCCTCCTCCTGAATTATTATTTTTGTAATTACACCCGCAAGAGGTAGTTAAACCTTTTTGGAGACTAGCCTTATCCACTAAAAAGTAATCCGTTTCCTCACAAGAACATTTACACCACCAAACGTTCCTCACCTTTTTCCAATCTCCATATTTGTTAATGCCAGCCCAAGAAACCACACTAACCTTCCCGAAGGTTTCTCCTGTCAAATCAGTAAAAGATTTCCTTGTTGGTACTTGGTACGTGTTATTTTTAATAAAATCTTCATTGTAAAATTGTTTAGCCATTTATATTTGTCCTCTTTTCTTCTTTATAGCGTTGAACACTAAATCATAATCTCCCTTATCATGGAAATCCAGTTTCCTACCAAATAATCCATTCTCTTTCTGCTGTCTGTAAAACCAAGTCTTTTCTCCACCACTGAAATTAAACTCTGTGGGAAAACCACCTTTCCTTCCTACCTTTTCAGGGGGTGGTAGGTTTATTTTATGTGAATAGTCTATTACTGCTTCATCAAACCACGTACTCTTTAAGTATTCTGCACATTTCTTGTCTCCGACTATAAGTTTCACTGGGTGAGTGCTATCGTGTTTTCGTATACTGACCCTAGATACTGCTTGGAAAGTATATTCTAAGTAGTAACTGGTTATGTAAGCTTCTACAAAAGTTTCTTCTGGTAGTTTAAAGTGTTCAGCTAAATCAACTAATAAATCCCTTGTAAATTTGTTAGGATTGTAAGAGAATAAACATACACAAGAATGTACATTGGAAAACTTGTTTAATCCGTGTGTAATTACAGGTATTCTCTCTCCCAGAGGTAAATTTCTTTCTCGGTAGTTGTTAAAAGAATATATGTATTCCTCATCCCCTACAATTTTATGAACTTCTTTCAACATCAGTTCAAAGTTAGTAGATTCATTTTTATCTAGTAAGTTTCTGGATAAGTCCGCACTCTCAAGCATAGGGTATATAGTTATCTTACCAGTGTTTGGTATTTTATCGTACCTGAGTCTAATATTTTCATCGTCCACCAAGGAAACATTGAATATTTTAGTCCATATCTGACCTACCATAGTTTTCTCTATGTTTGCTGCAATCAGTGTGACTACCTTAAAGGGGTTGAATAATTCTAAAGGACTTAACACTTTCAGAAACATGTACCTACACTTGTTAGGGTCTTTTTCATCTTGCCACCTTTGAATAGCACCACCTAAAAGTAAGTATTCGTACGCATCAAGTACATTTTCCCTTAGACTAGAGTCCCGACTTTTCCTCATATCCTCTAACCTATCTTCAAGTTTCTTCCTTACACCCTGCTTAAGCCTATACACCTCCCTAACCCAAGAGCCAGAAATTTTAACACCTGTATTAGTTAGGAATTGTTGTATAATAGTGGTTTCATCTTCTGAATATTGTTCGAAAGAGGTAACTTCTATAAAACTGTTAGGTACTTCGTCTATTATCAATTCCCATTCAGAGAAATCATAACCTTGTTTGTAGGTCATTTCTAATAATTTATGTGTTATTATAATAACTCTCGCTTCTTTCTCCTCTATTGCTTCTAAAAATCTACCCATCACCCCATTAACATATTTCACTTCGGAATTAACTAAAAGTACATCATCCACCCCCAATTCTTTCAATAATTTGTAAGTTTGTTTACCTAATTCTTTAGAAATAGAAGCTATTATAAAATTACCACCTGACTCTCTTATATGGAGAGCCGCCCCATAAGTTTTCCCTAAAGAAGGAGCAGCCTCTTTTATATTTATTATCAAACCCTTTCCTCCAACGACAAAAGCCCCTCACGGGGCTAAATATTCATCCAAATCCTCTTTTGTATAAAACTTATGGTTAGAAGGGGTTCTCCTTGCCACAAGCTTTCCACTTTTATCCCAATTCTTTAATGTTTTTGTACTAACACCAATTATTTCTGCAAACTCATTTGGTTTGAAGATGGTTTTCTCCATTGTAATATTACCTCTTGTTATCAACTGTTACACTATTATCCCATGTTTTCCCAGTTTTGTCAACCCCAATCAAACCGCATCTATAAGAATATTCTTACCTTCTCTGGTAAATACCCATTCCATCGGTAAATCCTCTAGCCAAAAACTCCCACATCCTCCTACATAGTGACTCTTTGGGACATACACAAGATCAGAATCTGTTACCACTTCCACTCCTATGAAATCTTCGTCTGTTATCCTTTCGAAATTAACTTCATCCCAGTACAAAGGTTTTATACTCTCGGGTATAAGTTTAACCCTTATAAAGTAGTGTATTTCTTCTCTCACTTAATCCCCCTACTTAACACAATCATATACCACATCAGTCCAATCAACACCTTCATACTTGTGGTCTTTCTTCTCACAATGTCCCATTTCAATACCGATTACATTTCTGTTAAGGTTATTAGCTGCTTTAATTGTGGCACCACTTCCCATGAATAAATCTAACACGGTCGCACCTTTCTCAGTGTGAGTTTTAATTAAGTGTTCCATGAATTTTACAGGTTTTTGTGTAGTGTGTCCTACTTTTTCACTTGAAGGCGTTAAACCTCCTTTGTACATCGGTCTATCATAGGTATCACTTTGCCTGTTAAAAACCCATTTAGCTTTTGGCATTGTAACCCAAACTGCCACTTCATAATCAGTAACATAGCGTCTTTCTTTATTTCTAGGCATAGGGTTGGCTTTCTCCCAACGAATCATATCTTTGATGATAAAACCTTTACTTTCACAATACTTAGCTATCTCTCCTATATTCTTCCAATCGTTGAAAATTACGACACTAGCATTTTTTGTCAACAACCTAGGGAGTTGATCTATATAAGAGAATAAGTCGAAACCTTTATCCCACTCTCCGAAATCTATACCTTGTCGCCCCATAGTGTGAAAATTATTTTTCTTAGCTATATTGTAAGGAGGGTCTGTTAGTATAAAGTCAACACTCCCATCAGGAATCTCTTTCATCCTCTCCAAACAATCACCCTGCATTAACCAAATGTTATTACCTTTCTCGCTTGTATATTTATAATCCACTTAATCTTCTCCTCACACCACAGCAACAACCTTAGTCATCACAATCACCCGCACATTGCCAAAACCCACAATAACTACACCCTTCAGAAGAGTCGTATTCTCCATTCCCATCATCGGAAGGTGTACCTTCTGGAATTCCCCAGAAACCATCATCCACTACATCATACATAAATCAATCTCCCCTTAATGAATCTCATCGCTTACTTCAAAAACTTCTTTAATCTTTAAACCCTTTTCTTCCCACTTCTTATAAGCACTAGCTGCTTTCTTCCAACGGTTAATTACCTCTTTTGAGGGTAGTGTTTCGTTCTCTAATGCTTCCACTAAAGCTAATTGATCTTCTTCGCTTAATTTTAATTCTTTCATAATCTCTCCTCTAAAAATACCCACTCATACTTATCAATAGGGTAATATTCTAAAGCTTCCTCTATGGTAAGCTTATCTTCGTCCCATTCTCCGTCAGGAAAAAATTGAAACATTGTACCTACACCATCTGACCATCGATATTTATAACAAATGAAACCCACTTCTATTTTTCCATTCATGTTCAATTTCTCCTCTCGTTCAATAATAATGAACCCTTTAATTTAAAATAATACTTATAGTAATTTAGTACACCATTTTAAAAATTCTCCATCTTCACAGTGGTACTTTACTACTGTTCTCCAACCCCAAGATAAAACAATCCTTTTTACTCCCTCGTAATCTTTGGTTATATCTTCTAATTCCGATAAGGTGATATCTTCCTCATCTAACAAATCCCAAAGAATTGTATATTTAGTATCTTCCCATTTTTGAATCATTTTATTGTTGGTGTGTTTTCTTAAAGCAAGAGGGTTATTATTATTTCTTAAGAATATTCCTATATTCTCCACAATGTTATCTTCTAATACATCCCCTTTTTCACAAGTCATATCATCCTTTAAGAAAGGGAATTCTCTCAATATCCTATCTGCATAATCTATAGCCTCATGTACTGTGTTGTTACTATATTTCATCTCAGCAATAATCTTTGATAAAATTTCCCGCTCTTTCTTATTCATAAACCCTCCACAATCTTCCTCATAGTTTCCACACTAACACCTAAACTTTTATAAGCGTTTACCTTGTTCAAACTCCTATAGCACCAACTATCCTTATTTTCATAAGGTTCTGTTTGGTCAACTTGGATAATCTCATCACCAGCGTACCAACCCCCTTCCTCATACTCCATTGCAGGTAACATTGAAGATACCCAAACAGAACCGTCTGTGCAATGGAAAAGATATTCTGCTGGGTCAGAGGAGAAATTATTCAATGCCACTAATGTTTTATCATAAGCATAAGTTATTATGAGTATTTCAAAATCACCACCTGCGTAACAATCAAAGAATCCTTCTTCTAAAATTTCCTCTTTTAATTCATCCGAAATGAACAGATCTTTTAAAATAACATCTAAGTTAATTACCTCAATAGATTCTACATATTGGTTGTTCATCTCTTTACTAATCTTTCTAGCTACACTGTTATCGTTCACGCACCTTCTCCTACAATAACACACCATTCCCGAAATGTCGCCCACTTATCAAAAGTTTCTTTGTCCACTTCAATAAACTCTACTTCATCTAAGGACATCACTTTTACAATTTCTGCTGCTGCCGATAAAACATGTGATATCTCCCGTAACTTACCTTCAGTTTCTTCCTTTGTAAAAATGTTTGAGTTTGGTTCATAGTTGAACACTCCCTCAAGGATTGTATATTCAAAAGGAGTTAATAGCACATCTAAGTGTAGAGGTATTATATCTCCAACGGACTTGTCCCAAACTCTATGCGGAGTTTTCAACACATAACGTTTCATCTCCTGTTCAGTAAAAGTAAACTCTTTGAACAAAGGCTGATTCCTGATTCTAATGTTATTTATCATAATCTGATTCCTCTATAACAGGCATTTCTTCCCAACGTATAAGTGGTGGCATAGAGAATAAACCTCTATCAACAAATTCAGCTTTTCTAAGACCGTCCTCCTTCCTACCATAGAAAAATATATCCCAATAAACATTTTCACCAGATTTAACTAATCCAAGAAAGTCTCTATTTTTAGGAGGGTTCTTTTTACTCATAGCTTCACCTTGATACAAGTTTTATCTTTCACACTACGGTACATTTCCTTAATAGCAATCCACGTTTTAGATGGTGTCTTTTCTTTAACAATGGTTTCTTCCGTAGAAGATGTGCTATTTTTGAAAAGTTTCCTTAGTGGACGTTTCATATATTCTGGGGCAAAGTTTCTTTTACCTTGTAACACTTCTGCAGTGAAACCTATTAAAGCGATTACACTTAGTATAGGTAAAAGTATGTAACTAAATATTATATCATCCACAGGAGCATAGTAAGCTTCTGGTAAATACAATGTTAAAAATGAGAACATACAATAACCTATGTAAAGTAAGGAAGCACCTACTGCAAACATAAACGCAATTGCCACTAGATATCCCACCCCACAAAGTCCACTTTTCAAACACATCCGCACAAGTGTACAAATATCCTTTTCACCAGAAATCTGGTAATCATAGTATCCCATTCGTAACCAAAGTTTTAATAATTTTGCACCTGTTAAATCTAATTCTTTCATGATATCTCTCCTGTTCAGTGTTTCTAAAATAAAGTATATTTCTCTTTTGGATGATATTATCCTAAGAGTGATCCTTAAGTCAAGTATTATTTACTCAAAAGTTTTCCGTTATGGATGATACGATTCTCAGGAGGTTTAGGTGGAGAAGGACGTATATACTCCTGCCAAGTAAATTCACCTTTACGAAGTTTATCCCTCCAGAGACTAATATCTACTTCGTGAATATCTTCTCCAAGGAGTCTTCTCATAGCAAAACCTATTTCAGGTGAGTCTGCCGCACACCATGTAGCTATTGCACTAATTTCCATTTTGAGAAAGTATAATTCTCGTTCACAAGCTTCTAATTCTTTGGTACGTTTAGTTTTGAACATTGTTATTCTCCTTATAAAATGTATTCACAAAATCAGCTTGTTTATGGTTAAGGTAGACAGGAGTCCCTGCTTTAATAAGAGAACTCAAAGGCCAAAATTGTTTAGTGTAGCTATAATAGTTCTCTCCCATATCTCCAAACTTTTTATAACTTTCCTCTGAAACTAAACCTACACTTTGGAAATTGTCTAACCAGTTATTACTAAAACAACGGTAGTATTGACCCTTGTACTTTCTTTTGTAAACTTTGAACCAATCCGCATCACCATCATTGCATAAGGATTTGTCCCACCAAGATAAGTCACCTATTTGAGAAGAAAGTTTTTCCTTACAACGGGAAATTTCCAAATCATATTCTAACTTTAATAAACTACAATTTTCCAAAGCATTCTCAATTTTGTGGTTATCAACCAGCACAGCACCATTAAATTCCACAATCACCTCCTTCTAAAAGTTTTAATAATTCATTGCGGATAACTTCATCCACTTCCACCTCAATTTCATCCACTTCGTCAATATGTTGAAACTTTGGTTGAAGGTGGTTCTTATTTGCCCACTGGGTAATCATTTCTGCCAATTCATCTCGTTGGGGTGTGGTGACATAATCTAGCCACCCCTCCGCAAATTCACCCACTTCATCACAAGCGTTACTCTCTGCCATATCAAGCATATAATCCACATCAATATAATCGGACATATACTTTTGAACAGGTACACCCTCATAAAGGAATACACTTTCGACAACGAGTAATTCTTCTTTAGGGTAATTTTCTAAATATTGGTAAACAATTTCATCGATATCTTCGGATGCATTAGTCCAATCACCTTCGGTTAAGTTGTAAATTTTATTCACTGGTTTCTCCTTTGAAAACTGTTTCCTTAATGTAACCTTCTTTTATTAAAACTTCTAGTAATATTCTACTATCTGTTAAATTAAATTCTTCAGTGGTGAGCAGTATTTTAGATATGGTGTTATGTATAATTTCAACACATTTTTCTTTATTCATAATTTTCCTCTCAACTCTTCTAAAGTGGTACATTTCCAAAAGTCTTCTACATAACCTGCAAATTCTCCTTTGATATAAACAACATCTTCTCCACAATTGTTATTGTAATCAATGTGAATATCCTTGTAGGTTATATTTAATATTCGGCAAAGTTCCTGTATTAAAGTTTTATTTCTCATTTACCCAATACCCCTTTTCTAATAGTCAAACACTTTAACAGGTTTATCCAGTTTTGTCATGTAATTTATCATATCTTTTGTACCACGGGACTTATTATCCCAAAAGGCAATCAAATGTGTGGCAGTGTCTCCCATTGCGTGATTACGATCCATCCCTGCTTTGGCATTGTACTCTTTTCCAAATTTGTTAATTTTAATAACAGCATCAGGTGCGGAAATGTCATCCCACTTCGGGATAAGGTATTCTATTTGTACACCTTCTTCTTTGTGAAGTTTGTACCACTCTTCTCCGCAAGTGTCACCACCTGCGGCCTTGCCGCAAATGATGGTTATTTCGGATTTAGGAATATCTTTTGTCATGTGGTCGATACATTTGAAACCATATTCAAAATTTGAAAAGGTTCTTCCTCCTGCAATGATTAGTTTCATAAATATTCCTTAAATTATACTCTTCTCGACACACTCATACCAAAAGTCTATACTCTCTTGGCAAACCTTCACATGACTAGGTTCTAACTTAGTTGCTAGAGTAACTAACTCTTTTTCCGAAGCTCTACTTAACGCAACATATAGAAACTGTGTACCGAATGATCCTAATTTCTCCCACGTGTACAGGTACGGTTTCTCCATATCAATAACATAACTATCTGTCAAAGTAAGCCCTTGACTTTTAGAAATAGAAATACAGTAACCTATCAGTATAGGTAAAGCTACCAGTCTACCCAATACCTTTTTCCTCAATTCATCCTTGTTAGTCCCATCATTCTGCTTCACATCCTTTTCCACGTAAGTTTCTGTATTCTCGTATTCTATATACTCTACAAAATGTGTTTGTCCGTCTTTAAATTCAATCCACACACCTTCTCCGTGGATCATATCCGTAACAACACCTCTACTACCATTAACCCATCTACCTTCTCTGTCGTTATTCGCTAACATAACCAATGCACCTTCACATAAAGTAATGTCTTTCTTTATTAGGACATCCTTCATATTGAATTTTCCTGTTACTTCTCCCTTAAAAACAACTTTCTTGTTTGGGTTACGTGATAGAGCACTTTGGTTTATCTTATCTACTGTTTTATTAGTTGCCGCAAGAACTAATTGGTCAGGGTTATAATTAGGATTATAAAGTGTATTCAACCAAGGTAAACATTTCTCAAATCGGTTTTTCTGGTTATAACGTATGACTTCTAAACAAGCCATGTAGACCTTGTCCTTCTGTCGTTCTACTTTATCCAACACTGCTACTTGAAAATCAAACCTGTCCCATACAGAACTTCTAAACATCAGGTGATGACCCCATCTACGTTTAAGTTCTTCTTGTGTGTTGTCATCAGCTATAGTTACTTGTTGAGCACTATCACCTACTAACAGCAACCTAATCTTACGAGCTTTCCGTTTAGAGGTGCGTTTATTATACCTTTCAATACGTCTCCATATCAAATCTAGGTTATCACTGTTTAATCCGAACGCTTCATCCACAACTATTATCTGTACTGTATCACTACTTCCGAGTAACTTATTGGTTGTGGTGGATGTCTTTTTATAATGTAACTCATTTGAAGGTTCCATAGCTAACGATAAACATGAGTGCGCTGTCCCATTACCTATATTATTAGGCAGAGATAAGTTTGCCACGCCTGTTGTAGCGGTGAATAATATACTGTGCTGATAGTAATCTTTTAACAAAGACATTATGGTTGATTTGCCACTACCCGCAAGTCCTTGTAATATAAAGCTTTTTTCTGAATTTATAAAATTTACTATGAATTTTCTCTGCTTTTCGTTAAGTTCAAAATCTACTTTATTAAATAACCACTTCAACGAATCTTCTGTCTCCAATTCCGACATAACATCTCCTCTCATTAACAATAAACCTCAATTCTACACTAATATTTCCGCAAGTCAACACCTTGTTTAAAAGTATTTCCCTGTTGACATAAAGTGTTTACATGTTACAATAAAGGTTAATACTAACAAAAGGAGAATATATGTCCAGTGTAGAAGAAGCTTTAGTAGAATTGCAAGCTTTTGCGGATAAGATGAAAGAAGATGCTAGAAAGGCTGCCCCTTCTAGAAAGGAAATCCTCTTGGTTGAAAGTAAGTGGGATGCTTTACCCGAAGAGGAGTACACTTTGTTCATGGCAGAAGTTGGTGATGAATGGGAATGCGAGCAATACAAGGAGAAATATTTGAGAAGTTATTCACAAGTGATGAATGACGTTTGGAAGAAGTGGGAATTTAATCGGAAGGAGAGTAAATAATGTTTATTAATAAAACATGGAGTACTGAGTACAAAAATGGGTATTACCTTCTACACCATCACAAGGTGGTGGAGGATTCGGGTAATTGGTATAAAGCTTCAACTAAAACTTTCCCTAATTTAGGAAGTGTATCTCGTTTCATGGAAAGAGAGGGTGTTGTTTCAAATGTTGATTTAACTGTAACATTTAACGCTTTGATAAAGAGGTATGATATAGAGCAAAGTGTTGTTTGGATAAATAACAAGAAGCGTAGAGGGGTTAATAAGGTTAAGGATAAATAATTTCCACATAGCAAAAAGGGAGCTTTCGCTCCCCTTTATTTTAAATAGGTTTCTTCAAATTCTTCAATTTAATAACACATTCTTCTCCAGTGGAAACATTTTCCGCAATGCAATACACTTCACCGATATATTTCAATTTGAAAAGTCTGTTCCCTGCTAGTTTACGTCCCACTACTTCTCCGACCTTGTACCCATTCATAAATATCCCCTTTGAAACGAAAATAACCTCTTAAACAGAACGTCTAAGAGGTTTTTATACTAATGGGTAAGCTACCCTACTATAAGTGAATCAATTGCGTCTGAAACGTCCTGTTTGGTGCGTTAGTTACAATCACATTCAGCCAATTCTTCTTCTAGTGCAGATAACTCTTCTTCCAAATCCATTATATCTTCTTCTAAAGAGCTGCATTTAGTTTCAAGAGATTCAATTTCATCCAAATCATAACTAACATCTCCTAGTACAATTTCCAACACTTGCATAGGAAGTAGTCCATGTGAAAGGATCATGCTTTCCAAAGTGCCATTTTGCTGAAAACGTTTTAATTCGTCTAATGTGAAATTCATTTTATTTCTCCTGCGAGAGACTTCTTATAATTTTCCAAAATCTTATCTTTTTGTGAAAGGTGTATTTCTCTTAGTTTAAGTACAACCTTCCAACTAGGGTATTTGTTACGTCTTTCATAAGGTGAATTATAACTTTCATCATTACCATAATTATAGGGATAGTTTGCAACCCATAACTTAACATGTTCACTTGATGTAGTTTTAAAAGTTAGACTATGAGTATCCACCTTTAAAGTATTAATATCCATATTAGCCAGTTTATTATCTAACCAATCCGAGTACACTTCGCAGTAGTCACCTGAAAAGGTACAACCACTTTTAAAAATACAAGCTCTCAGTTTATCAAACCAATTTATAGGGCGCAATTTCTTTACTAAAGTTTGGTAATTCATTTCTCCTCCAATTTAAACTTTTCTAAAATGTCCGTTGTGATAGAGTCTATATCCGATTCACGAATATCTGTTTCCGCAACAGTATCCCATACCTTTGCACGAAGTTTTTGTTCAGGTGTTAACTTATAAAACTTAGATAGTTCCCAAAGGTCAGTTGCCATTTTTCCAAGGGTATCCTGATGCCCTTCATCTTCCATTGAACAACAGATATTGTGCAGAATGTTTGCTATGTGAGAAAGTTGATCTTGCAAGGAATCTTCGTCCCAATTTATTTCTTCATTCACATTATCTCTCCTTCTCCAATTGTAATGTACTCATCTGGAAAATACCCTTTCCACCAACAGATACTACCATCGAAGGAAATGGTGCTGGATTCATTTTACCAAACTTCTGATAAAGGTTATTCTTCTTTCCATCAATGAACTCTTGTTTCCACACCCATTGCCAATAAGCATCATCACCAAATGTGATACGACCTTTTATAAAATATACAGCATTTGCTTTATGAAGGATAACATCGTGGAAAAGTTGAGTATCTGTGCGAGAGGGGATTAATATATCCGCAACAACGTTATCTTCTTCACACAGAGTGATTACCTTTTCTACAAACTTCTTCTGCATTGTTCCATAAGGCGGATTGACAAACATTTCCACTTTAGGAAGGTTAAACTTATCACGAATACTACCCACTTTAAATAAGTCATCTTCTTGTGTGATGAATAACTTACATTTTGCGGTGGATTCTTCGCAGCAGGGGTCAACATTGTAGGAACGTCCTAACTGCTGTTCTATGCTTCTAAGAGTGGTTTCTCGGGTCGCCCATTTTTGGTTATCGCTGCTAAACATTAAACTTTTATTCAAATTATTTCCTCCAATTCTACCCAACCATTACCTACAGTGACAATAAACTTTTCTGAAAGTATAAATAAATCCTTGATATCCATTCTAATTTTAACACTATCAGTGTCAACAGTGTATTCATCATAAGATTTCCATTGTGAAAATAATCTACTATCGACATAAGGTTCCAATAAACGTTTGGAATCTCCTTCAATAATACCCAATCTTCCTAAATGTATATCAACTATCACCATCAGTCATCTCCCTTATTTCAATATCATCTGTGTCTGTTAGGATATAAAGACGCGACCCACAACTTAACGGTTTATCAGGAGAATATACCACCCTTGCCACAACTTTACCAGTGTCTTTACAAACTAATTCTGCACTGTTGAAATAGTTATTGTCTTTATAAGTTTTACTTGTCACAACAGGTAATCTTTCTTCTGGCGGAAGTTTTATATTTTTCCTGATGTGATTTTGATTTACGTGAGTATATTGTTTCATGAAATAATCCCATCCTCTTTTAACTCTCTCACTCTTTTAAAGAAATAATCAGCAGCAGCACTACTTGTGAAAGAATACCTATACTGGGAGTTTAATGTTGTTATAAAGATAGTACCTACACTAACAATCTTACTTAGTTTAAGTAATTCTCCTTCCTTACTACCTTCTAATTTACCATAAGCACTATTAACCCAGAAAGTAGGATCTATTAGTAAAGGGTTATTTTCATTAAATTCGTCTATACTACTCATAATTAATCATCCTCTTCATTATCATTCTTGTCGAAAAGGTCAATACCTTCATCTGTGACAAGGATACTCATTAACACCAAAGCTATCCATCCACTCACGATTAATAGTGAATCCCCTCCTTCAGTGGTGACACCCATTAACCAGAACACAATTGCCCAAAGTGCTCCAAATATAAAAGGTGTTATATTTTTAATCTTATCTCGTTTTCTCATTTGTAACAATCCTTTTCAATAACAGTATACTCTTCCATTAAGTAGTCTAATGCTGTCTCTAATGTGTACCTTTGTATAATATTTTTTACCTTGCTTCGGATAATTATTTCATCTTCTGTTAAAGGTTTATATTCTGAAATATCGCTTATATCAGCTAAATGGTAATCTCCTCTTTCCGCAAGTAACATACAAGTATTATTATGTACACCCACCACTTCACAATTTTTATTACCACCGTAAGTAGCTCGGTCACCTATTTGCGGGAAGGGCTTCTCTTTTCCATATACACCCTCCTTAAGCTGTTTTTCGAAAAAAGGAGCTAAGAGGTTTACTCCTTCGCCACTTTCTTCTTCAAACACTTCTTCAAAGAATTGAAATTCATTTCTGGTTATCAAGGCATTATGTAAATCTTTTGAATAGAAAAGGTGACCATCATCTATAATCCCTTCAAGACAATTGTTTTTTAAGTGTTGTCTTAATAAAACATAATTTAAATGATGAGAAGCTTTATACCCATCTTCATCTATCAATTTAAACTTTCGTAATTTATTTTCTGTACTCATAATATTTCTCCTATTTAATTAAAACAATAACACTTTTATGCTCCGCATACAAAGACTTTATATCGCAGATATAAAAACACCCTCTTACCAATAAGTAAATATTAGCAAAAGGGTGTTATGGTGTCAAATGTTATTTAATCATTTAATGAAATTAATTCTTCATAAAAAGAGATAACCTCTTTTATATAGTATACTTCTTCTATTGAAAGGTTTTCGTCCAAGTCTAAAGTGGTTATGTAACCGCTTCTACGGTATTCAAACAAATTACCTCTGACATGAACAGCTTCCCCAATAATAGATTCACACTTTATCCCAGTTAACTTTTCCACTAAGAGTTTTCCTCTTTTTCAATAAGACAATCCACATAATCAATAATCTTGTTTATAATTTTACCAGAATCTTTAGTGTTATGAGCGACACCTTTGACACCAATATCCTTTGCTAAAGTGATCAGTTCACTTCGGTCAAGGTTATCCTCTAGCCAAATATTGGAAACAATAACCTCACTGTCATATTCTGCAACATCTAACACCACTTCTGAAATAATACCATCTTCGTCTAAAGTGTACATACATATTGCCGCAATTTCATCTTTGACGTTGATGGCAAAAGCATTTGAATAATCGGAATCCTGTTGTGAGGAGGTTTTCCCACTTTCAGGAAGGTTGTCCAAATCAATTTCACCAGATTCAAAAGCTTCATCTAAAAGTGGAGTGATTTTCTTAATGGCATCCACTTCTGCTTGGGTTACCTTTCCACTTGTAAGAAGGTGATTCAATCCTGCGTCAAGGGCTTCATCTTCGGCGGCAATTTGTTGGTCGAACATTTGATTCATGGCTTGTGATTGCAAAGAAGCTTGATGTTCTTTGAAAGTAGTTAACCTTTTAGCTGTCTCATCTGAATCAAACCAATGTTCTTTACCATGTTCCAATGTTAAAACAATCTCTTCTTCTGTAAGAAAACCAGTATAAGTACGTCTGAAAGTGTTTTCACACCACTTTTTCATGAATTCCTGTTGATTGGATATGTCAGTACCCTTTCCGCCTAACCCATAGCTACAGCCATGCACCATAAAACAAATATCTTCGCCAACAACCCACTCATCACAACTAAGGGCAATCATAGTAGCGGCAGAACATATTTGCCCTGATAGATAACCTACTAATTTACCTTTACAGGAGGTCATTGCGTCTGTAAGGATGCTTGCGGTATGTGCTAAACCTCCACCATTAGATATATACACTTCCACTTCATCCCCTTCTGCCACTTGGTTACGCAACAATGAGATTGCGTTTCGGTAATACTCAGGTTCTGAAATACTTTCATCAAGGAAAATCTCATGAGATAAGTTTTTAACTCGTGAACGTACTTTGGTCGCTTCTACGAAATGGTTATCTTCTTTGTAATACATATTATACCTCTCCTTTGTAGTTTTGATCTTTTATTGCTAAATCGTCTATGTGCTTTTCAAAATTATTAAGATATTCATAAACCCTGTCATCTACAATTCCGCAATATCTTTGAGCTAATACTCTTGCTAATCTCACTTTCTCTTTTCTGTAAAGCTTATAACCCTCCTTTGGACAAGTTGTTCTCCCTAGTGTTTTATTTTTACCGTCTAGTTGAGCACAAGATACTATATATTTTCCACCTGACTTAGTATAACTCTTCTGCCACGAAACCCCTGCATATACTGATGTAGAGTTAGTCCTTTTACTGAAGGTTAAGAAGCTATTAACACACATAGGTATAAATACACAAGTATCTTCTGAGTATATTTTATCTTTACCTGAAAGAATATCTTTATCTAAAACCCAACCTTCCGTATTAAAACCTTTCTGACATCTGCACCACTCAACAAAATAATTATAGTTTTTAAGGTTACCAGAAACCCTACACCCTTTATAGGTGGGTCTATGCTCTTGGGTTTTAGTATTTCCCGTCCTCATTAGTATTTTATGATGTATTGCATACTCTAGACAACTTTGCTTTTTACCATCCCCGTCTGTGTACTTCCTACTATAATTATCTTCATCAACTAATACCGCTAATTGCCTTTTTCTGTGGTCTTTTCTCACACCTCACTCCTTTAAGAAGACCCCGAAGGGTCTATTCATTTTCCTCAAAGAGTTCACCTATACGTCTAGATAAGCGCCCCCGCATGTTGTCCGCAGAAGTCATCTCAACATATCCCATTAAATCTTCTTTAGAGTAACGGCCTTCCTCATCCACATCAGTGATTAACTCTACAAACTTAGTGAAACCATCTTCACGTTTTTTGGCGGAATACCTTTGACCCTTGTCTCCCAGTAAAATACAGATAGACGTGTCTGAGAGGCGTTCCGTTATCAGTTTAAGAGTACCTTGATCCATCTTTTGGCATTCGTCGATGATTAAGATAGTATCATAGAAGGTACGCCCAGCTATAAAATTAGGCACGCCAAATTCGATACGTCCTCTTTTTTCTTCCATCTCTAGTTTTGCCTTAGACATGAAAGTGGTGAAGATACTTCTCATAGCTACCATATGAGCTTCTAACTTAGAGTTTAAGTCCCCACTTAAATAACCAACCATATCAGGACTATCTTCCGAAGCTGTCTTAACAAGCAATATCTTTTTAAAATCTCCATTTTTCAACATTTTAAGGGCTTGCCAAACTGCAGTAGTACTTTTACCACAACCTGAACCACTTTGTACCATCGTAAGGTCATTTACGCACATAGAGTAGACAATCTCCTTCTGTTTCTCGGTAGGTTGGAACCAAGATAAATCGTAGTCTTCTCTGCTTGTTTGTTGCTCTTCGATCAATTGTCGATTCCCTCTATCCGCACGACATTCCCCTTTGTTAGGATTTCTATTAGGGTGTCGTACCTGCGCTGACGGAGTTCCAGTATTACCACGAGACTTTCTTGAATTTTTCCCTTTACGAGCCATATCTATCACCTCTTAATTAATAATTATTATGAAAACTACTTAACCTTTAAACTGTCAATCTCTTTACAAATAATATCTACCGCCATAGCAATAGCACATATTACAAAGTTCCCCACAACATAGGCTCCTGCATCTTTGCCATCAAATGCGGATACTATTCCAAAAAATGTATTGATAGCAAACAAAATCCACAAAAGTTTAATCTTTTCTTCCCAATTCATATCAATCTTCCTTCTTCAAAGCTTTAATAATATCGTCACCAGCCTTTTCAATTGTCAGCATCAGACACCCGAATAACATTGTGATTATACCTATAAAATTTATTTCTTTAAAAGTGAATACGTCATTTTCTAACCCATACCATTCGTAAGTACCTCCCCACATATAAATAATACCTAATATAGTAAACAAAACACCTGCTCGCATAACACCTCCTAAAATGGAAGATACTCTACCCTGTTTACAATTTGACCATAAACAAAAGTTTCATCCTTCTCTCTACGTTCTGCCAATTCAACATAGTAAACTTGCTGAAAACTATTCAACCCATTGAAAATGTACTTCTCTGCCTCAAGTTCTCCTCTTCTTTTGCACAAAGCTGTGTATGCACCAATAGATTTACTACCTAAGTATCCGTCCACTTCTATATCTTTGTAATACTTCTGCTTACAATTAGATACATTCAGCAAACGTTGGAACCACTTTATGGGAGTACGATATCCTACATTCACCCCAGAGTCCATCATTTCTTTTGCTAAAGTTTCCGACACTTCTGCAACAAGGTTAAACTTAGGTGTAAGGTAATATTCGGTGACATATAAATCTTGTGCAAAGGTTATTGGTAATTCTGACATATGTCCTTCGTAACCATTAGCTCTTGCAACTTTTTCCGTCACACCATACTTAGTTTCACCACCTGAGTCATCCTTGTTATCGACATAACCCCCTTCTACATCAATAATATGGTCAACTATCTCTTGCACAAAAGGAGGTGCATTTTTACAACTATTCTTCACAATGGTAACCTCCTATATCACAACATACCCTGTAATTTCTTGCAGTATGATTACCTTTATTCTTTAATATAAAGAAAGAAAGGGTGTCCCATTTAATATTTTTACGGTTAAGATTAAATAAAACCTTCTTATAGTGTTTACTATCTTCTATCCCAGAAATATACTGTGGGTTATCTTCACTCTCTGTTAAGAAGTTATCCACGTCTTCTAGTTGTAATAACCTTTCTGTATCATCTTTATTAAACTCGTAATCTAAATAGTAATAACCTTTATCATTGATCACCCTCTTTCCTCCTTTCTTTCGCCAGTTTTAACAATCGTTTCCTTTTCTCCCTCTTGTTCACTTTCTTTTTGCTTATC